>Ga0116227_10010129_pt1 | contig 16650 bp, 10 predicted proteins | sample S1TSphgellanicum_FD_89693 | JGI IMG/M metagenome (GOLD analysis project Ga0116227, IMG submission 89693) | Host-associated microbial communities from peat moss isolated from Minnesota, USA - S1T2_Fb - Sphagnum magellanicum MG | ecosystem: Host-associated > Plants > Peat moss > Unclassified...
GGGGGGGGGGGGGGGGGGGGAAGATGGAGTCTTTTGAGATAGGAGTAGGTTAATGCCCTTGGAGCAGGGTGTTCCCCAAAATAAGGGTTTAGGGTTTAGGGTTTAGCGAGTGGGGTGCATAGTAGGCGCTTATTTTGGGAACGCCTTACTTTGATGGTATTAGGGTTATAAGAGTAAAACTTAGGGCAAAGGATATGGGATAAAGTGACATGCTATTGGGAACATGTTGAGAAACACTTAGAGAACTTGTGGAACATGATGAGAACCTGGTGGGAGCTTGTTGGAAACACATTGGGAACCAACAAAATTCTAAAAAGCCAACACCTTCTCACCATACCCAAAAGGGAAATAAAATTGGGGGACCTTGGGTGCATGTTGGCTTGGCTTACCTCATTAGTTGTTAAGAATGTAAAATGCCTATCTCTATGCTTCACCATTTATGTCCTAAGCTAATGGTAGGGGCACAAAAGGTTTACTTAAAACCCTAATTGAATGTCCCTACCTTTATACTAGGTCAAAAATGGTGACAAACAAATGTAGGAACAGAAATTTCTGCTCACACAAGGAGGCAATGCATCCAAGAGGCTCAGGCCTTTTTCTTTTGGGGGAAGGTGGGGAGGGCGGGAGGGGGAGGGGGAGATGGATTTTTTTTTCTTTCTTTTGTTCCCAAGGAATTCCCATCCAGTTCCTCACATTCCCAATGTGTTCTCCAACATGTTTCTAAGAGCACCACACTTTTATCCTGAAGCTTTTTCTCTTCTTTTGTGGACCATACAAAGTTTTGGGTTTATTTTTTTGGTTTTTGTTTTTGTAAGGCCAATCAAAATGGCTCGTTGTAAAGGAAAAAAAAAAAAAGTTGAAGGTAGGAGGCACACCCCCAATCTAATTTAATACAAGAAGGAATAAATTCCCTAGGTTTACAACTCAGTTGTGGATGACTCCTAACTATTTGTTATGGCATGGTTGCGGACTAATGCCGATGAAAAATAATTCTATGAAAATACAACTTTTGGGACCTTTGTTGAGGACATTGGAATTACAACAACAATGTACGAAAATTTGGACATGTTTCATTTTTAAAAATTGTGCACACTCTCTTGTGCAAAAAAGCACAAGACAGTGTGCACGATTTTAACAATGCAAACTGCCAAAACGATAATATATACTAATCACCACCAAAAAACCAATAAAAGATCAATGGCTGGAACCATCACAGGGGAGACAAAAAGGGAAGGCCAAAGAAAGGCCAAAAGACGCACAACCCACAGGAACCAATAATAATAATAATAATAATAAATTAAGATTAAAAAATAAGAAAAGAAAGAAGGGAAAAAACTAATCCCTCTCGAGCCTCTTGAGGTATTATATACTTAAAACCAAATCAAAATGACAAGCATCAAACAACAAACACGAAGGACTATCTGAATGACACAAGTTCCAATGCAAAGTCTATGTGCAGTTGAACTGAGTAAAGTGAGTAACATGAAACCAACCCTAAAAGGATTTGAATCAAAATGATGATTTTTATTATTATTATTATTATTATTATTAGTTTTTTTTTCGGTGGTGAAATTTTGTAAAATTTTTTTTTTGAGAAATATTTGGGGAAAAAACATGTTTTTCTCATTGCCACTTTTGCAAATTGAAAAAGAAAACATTGAATTGGCAATGGTTGAAGAGTTTTTTTTTTTTTTTGACTTTTAGAAAAAGTAAAAAAAGTTTAACCTAAGGGAAAGGGCACATGGAAAGATTGGGGGGAAGACTATATAACCAAGGGTTGAATTTGGTGTCCCACTTAGTTTGCTTGGAATTTGCTCCATTGGGACCCATCAAGAAGGCATTTTAGTTGTGCCATCTACCGACAGATTCCCATCTCTGGTGACTATGGTAATCATGTAAGGTATAAATGTATGCACATTGCAAAGAGCTTCTCAAGGTGCTCTCATAGGCTGAGGTGAGGTGAGGTGAGGTGAGAGAGGTGTGGTGGGGCTTGCACTCATAATAGCCTCTCTCTTTTGTCTATTTCTCTCCTCTCTCTCTCTCTCTCTCTCTCTCAGAGAGAGCAGTGTTGTTGTGATCTATACCTATGGTTGTCTTTCCATCTACAATCAAGAGCATCCAATCTCTCATTCCCCCAAAGGTCCCCAACTTAGGCACCACTTTAGAGGGAGAGTCCAAGGTCCAATTTCCTAGGAACCAATTTGGATTGATTTGAAACAAACTGAATTCTTGAGTTGGACTCTTAGTTTGTCCCTAGCTTTAGAGGGAGAGTCCAGGGTCCAATTTCCTAGGAACCAATTTGGATTGATTTGAAACAAATTGAATTCTTGAGTTGGACTCTTAGTTTGTCCCTAGCCTGATTCTTGGTTCTCCAAATCAGGAGCTCTCCTTTTAAGCACCGTTTTTGGGTCCGAACCAATCGATTTTCCCTCCAAAACAGGTGCCATGTAGGTTTAGCCTCAATTTGCTACTTTTTTTGGGTCTTGGACCCTCGTCTAAAGTCGCCCTTACTTTGCAAAAGTGTACCACCCACAATGTGATGCAAGTTATCAACAAATCTAAAATGTATTCACTCATATATATATGTATACCTTAGAGAGGGAGTAGTCGGAACAAGGGGATTTTTTTATTTTTAATTTTCCAATTTTTTGTTATTAAAAAATTGAAAAAATCAGTCAAAAAATTTACAATTTGAAACACAAATTTTTTTCAAAAAAAAGAAACCCCAAATTTTCAGTTGAGAAAACCACAAAAAAATAATCCAAAACTTTAGTATGTACCTAACTCATACCAGCCAATAACCCTAGAACAACCATCTTTTGTGTCAATGCAAGAGTTTTTTTCTTTTAAGTTAACAACACACACTGCTACTTTACTTCTTCTCAAGAGGAGGCTCAAAATGTGTGCACACACACTTACCATAGTACCTTTACCATTTTGGCATGAATTAAATTATTTTTTTGTTTTTTGTCGAACTTTTGAAAAATTATTTATTATTTTTGTCCAAATTTTAATAAAAGAAAAAGTTAAACCGCCAGGTTTTGAATAGTGTAAATTTTTCATAATAATGATTTAATTGAGAAGCAATTTAAACACCATTAGACTGTTCCATAACATTGACAAAACTCCATTTATTATTTTGTATAACCATTATGTGCCAAAAATTTCAAAATAAAAAAAACCAAGTAACCCAAGTGTCAAAGTTAAGATTTTTGAAATTTAATTAATTATTCGACAATTTTTGTTGCCGAAATGGTAAATGGTATTAAAGTACTAAACTAACTCAAGTTTGGCAAGTTGTGTGTGTGATATTCACTTTCACTACCAATTTGTAAACAAGCTTTCATTTTACATGATGCACAAAAGGGTGGATGGATTCTCTCCCTGGCTTATTAGTAATTGTTATGGCACTTGGTTCAGCTGCTAGAACCCCACCAAAAGTTAGGGTTTAGGGTTTAGGGTTTATGACACATGTACCTCTGACCTCATGGTAAAGTGGGGTGAGTGTACAAGCAAAGCTGATCCAACCCACAAGATCAATTACTCATATTTTTATTGCCTTCTTATTATTGCCTTTGTATCTTTTTGCCCAGTTCCCATTTTTGTGATGTAGCTGAATTTAGAAGACAGTTTAGCCAAAATTAATTTGCCATAAACACAATATGAAAGCCAAATTTTTTTTAAAAAAATTTAAGCATCCTTCACATTCTTTTGGCTACAAGGCTAGCATCCAAACAGGGATTTAACATTAAATCTTCATAGGTTTTTAGAATCCATCTGCAATGTTGAAAAAAAACTAGTTAAAAAAATGCTACCAAATCTAAAATCAGAGTCCAAATGTGTTGAATTCTTTTCAAAAATTATTATTATTATTATTATTATTCAAACTTGGGTGATTTTTATTTTATTTTTTCAGAAAAAATAGAATATTGTGATAGAGTATTATTCCCAGCTTATTTTTTATTTTCACATTTCGGAGAAATTTTGCACACCAACAAAAAAATCATTGCTGACTGGCACTTTCTTGGGTGAGGTCTCTTAGAAGCTATATTTTTTTACCCAGGAAATTTTTTAATTTGTACTTGGAAACCTTGATTTTGCTTTAGAATGGGAAGCATTGATCTTTTGGGGGATCTCCAAGAGGGAAGCTTGTCACTCCCTCAATATTGAGCTCTTTTGTGTTGGTGAAAAGCTTAAAGTGACAAAATATAGTTATATACACAAATCCCCCTCCACACAAAACTTGCTTCACCCTTTAAAAATGGAACATAGGAAGCATGATCCAATCTGTTTGAATGCTGTGCAAAACTCATGTCCTTAAAACATGCACATTAGCAATATTCTAACCATGTTTAGATAACCCTTTTTCTTAGTTCAAGAAACCTAACCCTCAACATATGACTATATCTATGCCTTGCAATTTTTTTTTTTTTAAATGTAAATTTTTGGATACATTGAAAATAATAGTAACTAATATATATATATATATATATATGTGAATATTGATTCTTGAAGTTTTGAATTGAATCTCATGGGGTACCATTCTAATCTATAGATTACACAGAAAACTCTCCCTTCCATGGATTTGTTCTTAAATTGTGAAAGTCCTTTCTAGGGTAACCAATATACCAAAGGTGTCATGCAAACGGAGAATATATAACAATGGAGTGGAGGAAATCGATATCAAATGCAATTGGAAGATATCTAGCATTGATCAAGGTTATATCCACTATTCATTCATGTGAGCGAGGTTGGCCAATTTCAATTTTCACCCACATTTTGGTGTGATATATTAGAAACATATGAAGGATTGCCTACTTTGGGAGACCCCCAATTTACGTCTTTTCAACAACAAAGAAAAGCCTCAAAAGGTGGTAGCACATGCTAGATCCAATGCTTGCGTTGCACTATGGCCAGAAATATTGAACATAGTGTATAGAAATGGCCCAAAAGCAAGTTTACATAGAGATATACTAAGTGGGGGAAAAGGAAGAAGGGTGACACATATTTCACACACAAAAAAGATATATCACCCATATAAAAAACCAACATGAAAATTGGACCTCTTGTTGGCATTTTTTAACAAATGAAAATGATTAATATGCATTAGTTCGATGAAATTCCATGGTGATGTATCTATCTAGCTACACCCAAAAAAATCACAATTAGATCTCTTCACCCTTTTGTATCTTGTAACCATGTTTCAAAGCACAATCTTCCAAACATATAGTTGTGAATTGTTGATGGAGTGCTAGCAATTAGCCCAAGGATGTAAGGGTCAAGGCTATCTCATAACTTAAGTGGCGATTTAAAGAACCTACCTTTGTGGATTATACTTGAAGAGTCAATTCATGGAGTTGGGAGTTTGAAGAATCAAAACCTCATATTGATTTTTTAAATTTTTATTATTGAGAAATTTGTAAAGTGATCTTGCATCTTTGAGTCTTCATTTCACCCTCTATTTCAACCTCAAACCTTATTTATTGGTGAAGTGATTTTTTTTTTTTATTGAATCAAGGTTGCAACTTAGTATCACAACATTTAATGCATGGGATTTAAAATAATTACGATATCGGTAAGCACAACAACATTGAAGACACTCAAAGCAAAAAAAGGAAAGACAAGGTGAACTTCTATTTCCACAAAATCATGATAATTTGAGTTTCAAACTATTTTCACTCTCTATTTGAATGTAAGTATTTTTTTTTAATACAAAAAAAAAATCTCAACCCCCTTCAGGTAGACCATCCCATCATTAATTGCTTACCTATGATTGAACATTTGTTTAGATCTTCATCATATGTGCTTCGTTTTGAGTGATTTAAAATGTTATGGGAGTGCTACCTCAAGCTCTGGAAATTACTTTTGAAATGCAAAGGAAAAAGAGTAATGAAAAAATAACCAAAAAAAAAGAAGCTTTCCAACTTATAAAACATGTTTTTTTTCTCTTCTCTTTGGACCCCTCTTAATTTCAAACTTCATAACTTTCTTATTTCTTATTCATTTCAAATGATTTGAAATGTTATAAGACCACCACCGCCTAAAGTTCTACAAATCGTCCTTGAACTCTAAAAGCAACAACAAAGCAACATACAAGGAATTTTTTGGGTGTTTGGGAACTGGCTTTTATAATGTTCAGTGCTAAATTGTCTTTTTTGAGTTCTTGATCTCCTTTACTTTGGGGGGCCAAAACTTTCTCATTTCTAATCTGTTTTTTATAATTGTTAATGTGTCGGATGCGTCAAGAGGAGGGGTTCAAGTTTTATTCTGACACAAGAAACAACGGAGCCCATAGCCTCGGGCTTAACCTTACAAAATTTAACCTCAGTTAATAAGCCATAGAAGGCCGATTCTAGGAGAGCATCCTGGCTGGTGTCACCCAGGGAGTGCTTCATTGGCAAAATTAGCTTCCACCCATTCTCTAGTACGTTAAAATACGAAGATCTGAACCAAGAAAGTGTGTTTCATCTGCTTGGGATTTTGTGTACCTAGCTCCTCTCCTGGCCTTGGGTGACCCAACAACTATGTGTGAGTTTGTTGCAACTTTTCTTGGTAATACCGTAATTGACAACATTCGTTTGTGAGTTGAGGTTTTTTTGCTCATTTTTTGTGTTTTTATTCGTTTGTCTTTTGTTTGTTGTACTTTTTTTTTTTTTTTTTTTTTTTTTTTTTTTTTTTTGTTTTTTTTTTTTTTTTTTTTATTTTTTTTTTTTTGTGCTTGTTTTTTTTCAATATTTTTTTGTACATTAAAATAACTTTTTTGCACATCACTCTTGTAACGAAGACCGAGTTTTGTTCGTAGTTGTAAATGTTTGTATTAGTTTCTTTTTAAAGCATTCACACATTTCACCTTAAACGTTAGAAGAAACCATTTGTTTGCAAGACATTTTTGTTTGTTTAAGTTTTTGCATTTTTTGGCCTTGTTAAACATCATGTGAAAAATGGAAGGTTCTAAGTACAAATGGAAATATGTGAATCCAAAAATGAAGAATGTGAAATGTTTCTAAATGCAAATGAATGGGAAAAGGAAATAATGGAGGAAAAAAAAAAAAACTCAAGTTGGCAAACTAAAAAAAAATAGAGGTTCAAAAATGATGAAAAAAAAATAAACAAAATTTGAAAATAGGAATGCTTCATGTTGGTCATTTTTCTATGTGATTGACAATGAGAAAGTGATACTAGATGCACCTCAAATCATATGTTGTATGTTGTGTTATTTCAATCATGTGCTTTCTTTCAACCCATGAATGAAATTAAGAAGGGTTGAATATTTTATTATGAAACGAGTGAAATAACATGTTTAAAAAGATATGTTAATGCAAACCTTTAAAAACTTTTGAAAAAAATTGAAGTCAATTCTACAGTGAAAGGGAGTTTTTGAAAAAAACTGAAGTCAATTCTACAATGAAAGGGAGTTTGGAAAGGAAACTTGCTAAAAAAAAAAGCAAATATATTAGATCATCCATTTTTGAATTTTTGTTTCCAAAAAACTTTTCAAAAAGGATGATGTGGAAAAACAAAAGTTTTTAGAAAATTTTGCACTTTTGGTTGGAAAAAGCCATTTGCCCTTGTAAATTGTACAAAATGTACAGCTAAAATGTTTAATCCTACATTTGTGTTAAGTCTAATTCCTTTCATGCAAAAGAGTTTCACAAAATGTTTTGTTTGGGCTTTGGCCCAATGGGCATATGTTTTGCCTCTCCTTGAAAAGTGTCATTTTGCCACTTCTAATTTTGATCTCTAAATGTTTAAGGGTGTTCATGAATTTTTTGAGATTTGATTGGAAGCCAAAACATATAATTTTTGGTTTACTTAAGTCTCTTGATACTATAAATCATGCAATGACAAAAAAACTAATTGATCTTTTGCATGGATATGACTTGAAAAATAAAATTATAAAATGTGTTAAAGATGATGGTTCAAATTTGAACACAATGACAAGTGCTCTAAAGTTCATTGTGAACTTAAACCTTTAACTTAGAAGAGAGCTTTCAAGGAACATGTTTTGGGCATGTTTTCTTCAAAGCTTGCTAATATGCCACTAGTGATGAGAAAGTTTATAAAGGTTTCAAATAGATTTCCATAAAATGTATCCAAGTAGATTTACAAAAATGCATCACTTGGCCAAAGAAATTTGGTGAAGGCCAACAAAAGTGGAACAAGACTTGTATTGAAGATGGTTTGAAGCCAAGAAAATCAACCATTCTAATAAAAACTAAATCAATTTTCTTTTCAAACACTATTTAGTTTATAATCTACAAAAGTTTTTCTATTTGTGAAATTTGTTGAACTTGATATTTTCTTACAAGTTTGCAAGTAAGATCATATTTTTCAATGAAGAATTGCAAGTTAGGACAACAATTGTTTTATGTTATAATTGCCAAACATTAGCGAGGATTACTAAATATGCACTTCCACTTCTAACTGGGGATGTCTTTCAAATCATTATTGATATTCATTCTTTAAGTGTGAATGCTTTTATGTTTAACCAATCCCATGGGCATTGATTATTTTCAAATTCCTTGTATGTAATTATTACTATGGCATTGAAACTAAAAGAAGAATTTGGAATGGCACTCTATATAACTAATTTGATGGAAGATGATATGTCTATGAATTTGGAATTGCCTATGTTTTCTTCCAATGTCAGAGAACAAGTATGTGACATTTTGGATGGTTTTCTTTTATTCCTAATGAAGTATGAAAAGAAGAAAACCCATAACATCTTATTCTTAATGTTAAACCCAAGATTTAAGAATTTTAAGTTGGTTTCATTTTTGTAAAAGTCAAGAACAAGATGTTTCTATGGTGAATGATTATGATAAATGATCTTTCTTTCCAATGTTGTTGAATTGTCACCATGTACTTCACCCTATGTTAGAATTTGAAATTGTGGTAGATGAGTTGAGTGATAAAAAATCTTGTTTTGATGTTTTTGAGACAATTGTTAAATACATTGAAATAACCAAGGAGTTGGTGAACAGAGAATTGTAGATGTTCCAAAAGTATAAGTTAATGTAAAGGACATTAAGTGAGGTGAGAAAAACATGAGTCCTTATTTCCAATTGTTATTTTTTTATATTGTTAGATCCTTGAGATTGTGAGATCTCAAATGGACATGGAAAGGATTTTTTCCTTCATTGAAATATTGAGAAACTTGAAGAGATCTAAATTATATATAGATAAATTATAAAAGTCAATATTTATAAACAATAAATGACCAAATGATCCTAATGTGGGTTGTTCTTTATCTTCTACATTGATAGAGTTGATTGAAACTCATGTTTTTAAAAAATATATATAAAGAACTAGAAAAATACGAGGTAGAGTTTGATTGAGATGAGGTTCCAAACATGTAATTTGTAAATTATAATTTCATCCCTTTGTATATAGATTTTGTAATAAAAATTTTGAACATTGTTATTTGGGTTGTGAGAAACACCTTGAATATATGCGAGATATTATTTTCTAGGATATCTAGAAGTGTGAAACTTGAATTTCAACTTTTAAAAAAAAAAGAAATTTGATACCTTTGACAAAAACTACAATTGAAAAAAATAAAAATAAAAAATCTAAGATCAAACCCAATTGTTAAAAACCAAGATGGAAGGATATCAAAAAATTGATATCCACCCAACATTGTTTTGCCCATATGAGAAAGTTGAACTTTCATAATCTCTAAAGATTGACCAAAGAGAAGCACTTGTGTAAAATATAGGCTATTTTGTGGGAGTATCCAAATTGTTTTTCAATCAAAAACAAGTTGTGGTTTGGCCAGTTAAGGTGGGCTCCTTGTGAAGGAGTTTGGGTACATCTCTCCCCCACTAGGATGGATGGATGGATGGATGGATGGGTACCAATAGGCTAACAAGGTAACCAACAAGTGTTAGAGAGATCCTCTCCAAGTGAGGAGAGTACTCAGATGTCAGAAGAAGTCAGACCAGTGATGAGAGAAATCAGCATAGTCTCTGCCAACTCTGGCTCATCACACACAAACATTTAAAAGAAAGTACTCCTCCTCTCTTGTCTTGAATGGATTGTACCTTTTTACCCACTTTGCCTGCAAATGATTTTCTTCCCTTCCTCTTTTTTGCATGCAAGAAACTCTCACTCCTCTCCTCTCCTCTCCTCTCTCAGAACCTCTTTTTCAGTGCTCTTGCACCTTTTTTTTTTCTTCCATTCAACAACAACACCTCCTCCTTGCTTTGAGTAAAGACATCATGATTTATTTATATCAGCCCTTCTTCCTTGGCTTGGAAAAGGATCATGAGCCACCAAATTAATAAGAGTGGGTAAAGCCCTCTCTCAATAGCCACAGGCTTTACCATAACAAGGGCCCGTGTTAGGCGGTGGAGCACAGTACCCTCTTGGCCCGATTGCAATAAAGCCCGTTGCCAAGGGCTTTACTGAGCCAAAAGACCTGCTCCATTATTTTTTCTCATTACTCCTGGCAGGTGCCCTCTGGGTATCAATCACATCATGATAAGGAAAAAGTGACGATCTAGTGAGCATGTCGTTTTTGAAACAATCGTTACAACACAAGGTGTCCTCATACACCAAGTGATTTCACTGGATTTTGAATGAATTCACTAGTTGTAATGAACAAGGACCAATGAAAAAACACTGAATTCACTGGTCTAATGAATGGGGACTAATGAACTACACCCACATTTTGTAATAGTGAACCCACCACCCAAAAACCAGAGGAAAGATATATTGGGTAAGGTGCCTTCTGATTACATACACTCCAAAAAAAATCTTTGTAGAAAAACTTGGCTCAGTTTCTGATAGGTATACATACAAGGTTGCTGAAGTTAAGATTTCAAATTTAATTAATTATTGGGCAATTTGTTGCAGAAATGGTGAAGGTGTTATTACATCTTCTTTGAAAAACCTGCAGAAAAGCTCCCACCCAAACCTTGGAAGGAAAAGGCAAACAAAAAGAAGAGGAAAAAGTTTGTACCTGCAATGAAAGGAAATGAAAGGCAAAGGAAAAGGCACCCGAAAAAGGAGCCAGAAAGGATGATTAGTGCAGGTGGTGTGATGAATGAATAAATGAATGAATGAATGTCACCCAGACAAAAAAAAGATCAGTAGTGCAAAGGCATTGTCATTCATTTCTTATAACATGCTTTTAATATGTTCCATGATTGTAACAAGCCCAAACAAACCCATCTTTTGTGTGTGTGAAATGAAAGAAGAGGGAATTATGTATGATGACCTGGGTCTCTTGTTGTATTCTGGAGTTTGCTTGTCAGTATTCCTTTTTTTCTATTGCATCCAGGGAGGGATTCAGTACCACCACCATCATGAGTGACACTGTCTTTTTTTCTATCCTGAATTCCTCAGAGTTCCCATGTCAGGGAAAAAGTGAGAGAGAGCATCTGCTCCTTTTCATCCTCAGGAAGGATACAAAATTACATGCAACTCATTGCTCACTTCCATGGACAACATTATTCATCTCTACTCTCTTATTGATTTGTACACATGAATGAGGAGGGGGGTGTTAAAGATGGAATCATTCCACTCCCTCGCCCCATCTCTCATAACATGGGTTTTTTTTCTTTTTTTTTCTTCGGGATATAAATTTTTTAAAGAAATTTAACAAAAAAAATAGCAAAACTAATCGAATTGACACTCAATTTCTTTGTCAAAAAATGGCGAAATTTCTCTAGGAAAAAAAAAATCATTTCTAGAGAGATGAATAACAATGGGTAATTGTCTATCCATATTTGGAAGTATGCACTATGAACCCAACAACCTCTAGGGTTGGGAATTGTAGTCACCTTGTAAGTGGTTGTGGGTTCATTCACCACAACATATGCTAAATTTCACCTAGTACGATTAGCATAGTTTAGAGTTGAGATCATTGGGTTAACTAATCACCAAAAACCATGATATTGTCAAATCTCATGTAGGGTTTGGGCAATCGTGCTGCACCTTCACAACAATAAAAACATGATCACCTTACCAAAACAAATGACAACACTCAAAGAGTCAAAAATTAACTAGAAATAAGATCAAGGAATAAAAAGGAATTTGAAATGTCTCATGTCAAGAGGAAGGTATATATATATTGAAAAGGGAATCCCCTAGCTTAAGGACAAGCTTGGGCATCCCAATTTGGGTAATGATACAAGTTATGCTAAGTATCCAAAAGAAGTGCTGAGGAATTCAATTTAAAGACCCATTGCATCTAATATTATGTTTTGTTCAAAGTTAAGAACTTTTGAAATTACATAACTATTATGTGAAATAATGTCCATTTTGCAACAGACTCCTTAATTACACAAATATAGACTTATTGCTGTTGAAAAGTTGAATATCAGAATCATCATGTGATTTTATCATGATAGTCATTTTGGTAAACTTTATTATGCCTAGCACCTCAACAAACTATCACATAGACCATTTTAATTCAATCGACACCACGTATTTGTGCAAAGTTTCATGGGCCAAAATAGAAGGAAGTTTTCTAAGGAGGAAGTACAAAATTCATCTAAGTTGAATGTCATTAGAAAAAGAGTTTATGGGAGTCACTAGTACTTGGGTGCGTACCAATTTCAATTACAACTTCACCTTGAACAACCTTTTTAATGAAAATGGATGTTCAAAGTTGATATATATGTAGGTTTACATGGAATCAATGTCATCATGTGAGTTGGGGTTGCAAACAACAATCTTTGAAATAAACATTTCATTTGCATATGTGTGAAAGCTTGTGGTGCAATGCATGAATGTGTTCCATCTTTTGATACAACTTTAGCAATGGATTACATAACTCCTTGAGATCAAGTTGCATCCAAGTTGCAATCAAGTGTAAATACTGGGACATAAATTTTATTAGTTATTTTTCTATAGCGCTTTGTAAATTTAAATTATCATACATAATTCATAATATAAAATGATAGTTATTTCCTATGTGTTTGTGTCATGTTCTTTTGATAGTCCACTATGATGGAATTCATTTGTACAAAAAAATAATTTAAAGGAAATTTTATGAATCATAGTGCGGTGGATTTGATTGGTCCAAATTGTATATTTTAAGGTCAAGACTAGTGTTATGTGGTTTTTCCTTTTTGAAAGAACCTCGAGTCTTAGTTTTCACCTTTGCAACACATTACATAGGAAGTCAGTCATATCTATATATATGTAGATAGGTGAGAAAAAAGGCAACTACCAAAGTTGACAAGCTTTGCATTTTTAATTGGGTCTTAATTTAGACATGAATCCGAATTTAGGTTTAAGAACCCATCTCAGCAAGTCTACATGAATTCAAACATGGCCAAAAAATCAAACCTTACAGGTTTAATTTTTAAAGAATTTTAAATAAATTTAGCAATTTTAATTTTTTTCTCAAAATTGGTGAATTCAGACCATTTTTCCCATGAAAAATCCTTTGTATTGGTTGAAATCACATTTTTCAAGTCAAATTTTTGTGAAAATTCGTCAATAAGAAAACCACTAATATTAAAAATTAAAAATGTGTAAAATATTTTATAAGTACCATATTTTAGACCGCTACAATTTTAGATTTCATCAATCTCATCCATTTTGTGTTTTTACATAATCATATGTAAAGGAATACATAAAAAAGTGACATCGAGACAATACTTTGGTACTCATTAAAGAATTTGGACTTTACTATTAATGTAAAAACCATGGTTTTGTAATTGCGTAGCACTATTGAAATTCAATATTTATTCGGTCAATAAAGGAGTTGATGAAGGTTTGAATGTAAAAACTTGGTGGTTCACTTCTTGATGTGCAATGCACACCTTGTTTGGTTTGATTTGGTGAATCCAAAAAATCATTAAATTATTTTTTAAATCCCATGAAAACAAACCAAACGTTTATTATTTATAATGACTTTGTGATTCTAGACATGGTTTTCATCGTCAAAAGTGTCGTCTTGTATTGAAATATTTGTTAATATGTTTGAATCCTAGCCTTGAATTTTAATATATAACATTTGCATTGGAAACACTAAAATCATTTTAAAATATTAACATGTTGTGATGTTTTCTATATTGTTCCATATGTTGTTCCCTATTGCTTTTTGAAACATGTTGGAAAACATTTTGGGAACATTGGATACCAATTGCAAAGTTAATGAAAATTAATGGGAACACCATGGGAACTTGGTGAAAACACTTTGAAAACAACATCAAATTCAAAAATCTCTAAATGGCTTAAAAACTAACTTTGAAACCATCCCTAAAAATACACTAAAATTGACCTTAACCAAAATTGGAGGTTTTTATGAAGGTTGTACACGTAAAACCTGGAACCCTTGGTTAAAAAAATATTTTAGACTTGGACCCAAATGGCTCTTGTAAAAACCAAGAATTGACCAACAGTGGTCATTACCAAGTAAGTAGATGATTTGTGCATATTCACAAGGGGTTGCTTTTATTACCTATTTTCTACTAAGTAGAATACTGCCTGAGGCATGTTTTCTATTACATTAAGGTCTGGGTTGGCATATTATGTGATTTTTTTGATAATATTATATGACATAATCTACTGGTGATAATCATACAATTTAAATTGTAGCCAAAATGTGTTTATTGAACATGATTTTTTTTTAAATCACTGAAATTGGCCACCCAGACCACACAGTCATGGAATGACTTAACCTTGCTCATTATGTTGATTGTGTCACCCAGCTCATCTTAACATTTGACATGTTACACAACATAACGAGCAAGGAATGCAATGTGACACATTATCATAACAAGTGTGGTGGCTTGATGATAAGGGTGTTTGTTCCATCTTAAAGGTTAAAGGATCAAACTTCCCAAATGGTGTGTTTGTGATCAATGATCTATTCCAAGGTGTGTTAAAAGCTTTGGAGGTTCCATTGTCAACCTTTAAAGCTCTTCACAAGTCTCTCCCATGTGTATCAACTTGTTTGTAAGTGGCAAAAAATTTGCCAAAAAGGTGAAATTAAAATTTTTAACAATTGAAAAAGAAAATGATTTTTTTGTAGGTTTGCAATTCCCAGAATTGAGGGAGAATAGTGAAAAGAAAGCCAGATTTCTATATTTGGGTTTTCTATTTGTAGCCAAAAATATACAAAGGGATGATTAAAGTTTTTTTAAATTTCTGGCTAAATCTTCTTAGGTCTGATCGCCACTTTTTGTACATCTTTTTTCCTATGGATGGTCGCCACTTTGGCTACAAACAAAAATTCCTCCCAAAAAAGGCCCACTCAAGTGTATATTGGGAGCAAAGTCCGGGGACAAGAATTTTTGTGCCCCAGATAAGATACCGGTGCTGCCTGAAAAGGTGCCCGCCGAAAAGTAACCTGATGGAACAGGATAAGACGCCAGATAGGTAGCTGCCCGAGGTGGACCAAAAAAGTTCCTGCCCCGCGGGGCCGGGGGGACCAAATTTTGGTCTCGACGACCGCGACAGTAGAATCCTTGGAACGGTCTTCTGGAATATTCAGCACGTGGCTCCTACTCGTCAGCTTTCAACTTTACTGCCTGGAAACAGATTTACTTTCTTGGAAAAAAGTTTTGTTACCAGTAGTGGTTTTTCTTTTTTACCTTTCCCCGCCCCCGGCGCCCCTCCCCCCCCCTCCCTCAATTTTGTGATGTAGCCAAAAGTGACTCTGATCCATAGCAAGATTTGGCTAAAAAGTGGCTATGATCCATAACAAGATTTAGCCAAAATTTGCACCAATACAAATATGAAAATGAAAATTTTAAAATATCCTTCTATATTTTTGGCTACCTACTTGAACCATGTATTTTAAAATCTATTGGTTTTCTTAAAATTTGGTTGAATTCTTGGCTATTGAAAAAACTTGAAAACCACTTATTTTAAGCACTTTTATTTCTTTATGTAGTTTTTTGGCTTTATATATAGCCAGCAAAAAAAAGAAAAAGACTGGGACTTACCAGCCTTCCAGAATCCCATCCCAACCCACCACTTTTCTCCATTTATAAAATGCATATTTTTCCTGAGGTTTGTAATTCCAACCCAGGGATTTTTTTTTTCCTTTCAATTTTTTGATATTAAAAAAAATTCACAATTTTCTCCAAAAAAAAAAAGAAGAATTTTTTTCAAGTTGAGACCACAAAAATAAAAAACTTCCAAAACTTTTCCAATTTTCTTGTCAAATTCTCCCTCAAAAAAAGTGTTGGGTGGTTCTCATTTTTTATTATTATTATTGTTTTAGAGAATTGTTAGTTCTGATTCCTGAACAAAAACATTTTCTCAAATTTTCATGGCACCCTAGTTTTTAATTTAATCTGGTTTTTCACTTTTTTGGGACTTGAATCCTTAGAAAACTCCTTAGAGGAAGATTAATGTTCTAATTAAAAAAAACAAACTTATCACATGCATCATTTAATAATTTTTTTGATTTAAATTCATTTACATCAATGGCTTTAAATAGATTTTAAATAATTCTAGTGACAATGTTTCATCAAAACTGGTTTATGTAGGATGGATATTTTGGTGATCGTTGCTTCAATAATTCTGGAGTTATTTCGAATTATAATTCGTCAAAAATCAAATTCTATTTTGGAATTGTTTTTTTTTTTTTTTTTGGGTCTGTTTTTTTTTTTTTTTAAACTTTTTTATTTAATTAAACTTTTATTAACATTTTGTCTATCAAATAAAAAATTTAAAAAAATA
>Ga0116227_10010130_pt1 | contig 16649 bp, 10 predicted proteins | sample S1TSphgellanicum_FD_89693 | JGI IMG/M metagenome (GOLD analysis project Ga0116227, IMG submission 89693) | Host-associated microbial communities from peat moss isolated from Minnesota, USA - S1T2_Fb - Sphagnum magellanicum MG | ecosystem: Host-associated > Plants > Peat moss > Unclassified...
GAAAATCCTGATCTAGATAATGTGGCCGAGAATCTTGATTAGTGGCGGCGGATTTTCTCTTGAGGAGAGTGAGAGGGAAATCAGAAGTGCATGGGATGCATGGTAGTGGAAGGACAGGAAGATGACAGCGCGTTTTATGAGAAGCTGTGGCGCCTCATTGATGAGGATGGAGGGAACAGTTAATGGTGATGAGTACGAGGAGGAAGGGAAGTTCTGAGTTTTTTTGAGTTTTTGGCAGAGAGATCAGCAGGAGCTAGGAGAACGGAGTGGTGTCGCTCTTCTTCTATTGCTATTTGCGACCGATGACCTTTAGCTTCTGTATTTTTGGTAGAGCTAATTAAAAAGTTAGATGGAAGAGGACTGCGGATAAAGATTTTGGAAAAAGAACAGTGCTTGTGCTGTCGGAATTATTTCTCTGAAATCTAAGCCATGGAATGCTGGCACTTGATTTTCTGCTTGTTTGAGTCGAGTCAGTGTGAGCTAAGTGTGAGAAAGCTCAAAGGATTGCTCCTGTAGTTGGGTTATGAATTCAAGCTTGGAGACAAGGGAAGGTTGTCTGTCCTGTTGTGTTCTGGCCGTAAGGTGCCATTGTGCTTGATCAGTCAGAACATGCGAGGGAGGAGAGAGGTTGCTGGCTGCCATGATTGTTCTGCGTCTCTCTGGTGTCCCTCCATTTTTGGTTACAGTGCCATTATGTTGGCTTTATGTTTTCCACTATTTTGTGAATATTGTTCGCCTACTAATAAATTAATAACTTGAAAAATCATACTTAATCCTTAATATATAATAATAATTTTTTTTTTCAATAATTTATGAACTATTAACTATTAACTAATACATAATTTACTTAATTATTATGAACTAACTAATTAGACTGAATAATTAAAAATTAATTTGAACTAATCAATTTAATTCAGATAATTAGTTTTAAATTTAATTTAGATAATTAATTATTTGATATAACTAACAAAAAATTATTTAAATTAGACTTATTAATTGCAAGAAATATATTAAAATTTTCAAATAATTAATTCACATATATAGTTATCAAATAATTATTTAATTAAAAAATTAACATAAGGAATGTGGGAAATTTTTTTCCAATTTCAACCCAATTTGTAACTAATGTGTAGTTAAGAAGATTCAACCCATAAATTTTGTCTTTGAATCTCATTTCACAAACTATAAAAAAAAAAAAAAAAAAATCTTATGTGCTCACATTTAAATACATGGGTCAGCTTGGGATGAACTAGAAAAAACTTAACCTTAAAAACAAAACATAAAACAAAATAAAAGTATTTACACAATTGTTCTTTAGTTCACCTACCTTTCTCCTTTCCTATCTACTTGTCTACCTAGGTAAATAAATAGTTAGTCATAATTTTTTACCTTACATAAATAGGTAAGTATGTATGTTACTTAAGTATGTAGATATGCCCTACCTACCTACCTATGTTTATGTATTAACCTATCAAATTTTTTAATATATATATTATTATTATTATTTCAAAATTCAATTAATATGCCACATGGCAACTTTTGATTACACCAAATGTCACAATCTAAGACCATATAAATGAATAATCATAATGAATGGTGGAGATTAATATTTTTAAAATAAAATAATTTTCAGCCAATTTGTTTTATAATGTCACCTGTCAAATTGATGAATCGATGAAAACAACATTAACATGATATTACTATGGTAGTTGCAAATTAGTTGCATTAGAGTTACACAATAGTTGCTCTCATATAATTGTAAGTAAGTTGCATAAATTACATATGTATACAATTTCACATATGGTGAATTGCATCCATTGCAATTCATGTAATTTATCTGATAACACTCAATCTTATAGAAATACATTAAGTTGCAATGAGTTGCAAATGAGTTGCAAATGGTTATTGTAACTCAAAACCCCATTTGTAAGGCTAATTGCAAATCACCTTATTTTTTCAGAGTGATTTTGGGGTTTTTTAATTTTTTTATTTCATCAATTATTTTATTATTATGAAACATAACTTACTACAAATATGTGTGTGTGTACGTCCAACAAATTTTTTCCAATAAATATATTATTTGTTCAAAAAAGGAATTATTTAAATTGCAAGTTCCTTATTGCTTGTATTATATGTGGATGCACACAACAATCTACAAACTAATTTTCTTCAAATTTTTATGGGATATGATTTCTAATTTTAATGAATATTTATTTTGAATAACCTAGTTACAACTTCAAACAATGTCAAATCATCCACCTAAAAATTACATTCATAAATGTCATATATTTTTCACTTTGACAACACTATTTTGACTACTAGAAGAAAATAGTTCTAAAATGTTATTTCCTTCCATCACACTCCACAAAATTCACATTAGAATAAAAGTCAAAACACGAAGATTAGTCACACAATCATTATACTTGAACCAACAACTAAAATGGTTTGACATATTGCAAAATTTGAAGATTAAGGAAAAGACAAAGATGGAAAATTAATTAAATTATTTATCTTTTACATGACATGTTACCAAGGTGAAACCCAATGTGAACTAATTTTGTGTTTCATTCACAATGGAGTTAGGTGTTATAGATGGGTATCTAGGAAAATAGGTGACCACAAACCTTTTGTAAAATAGATTCATGTAGATAATTAATACATAGGTAAGGGTTAATAGGTTGTTTTGAGAGCTTACATTGCATAGTAGTAAAATGCGTTTTACACTAAATTAACATAATGCTTATTGTTCCCCCCTCTTCATCCATAAATGTGAAAAAATGAACTAAATAAAGTGAAAGACCATTTAAATTACACCATTTGAGCCAATTGTTATCATTAATCGATAAAAAATATTAATTTCCTTTGCTCATGGTTTTGGTGGTTAGAATTAATAATTTTTTCAAATTTACGAAGTAGGTGGGTTGGCAATGATCCACAAGAGGACATAATTTGGCTATAGGTCAAGAAGGAAAGTAGAAAATTTTAATAAGAATTGTGTTATATTTCACAAAATGATAAAACCTAATATCTAAATATGAGAACTTCAATTTTTTTTTCATAATGTGATAATGTTGGGCCATATTTTTTTCCAAAAGAAATCCTTTGTACCTATTGCATTAGTTTCTTTTTGTTGCCAAGATGCAAAATTCACCCAAAAAAAACAGTAATCACAATAAAATTGTATGTAAAGTTGGGCAATTCATGACACTGGAAGCCTATGTTTGCCCAATTCACAAGTCATAATGCCAAACACAACATCAAAATTAAAATATATTACACTCCAATGTAATGTAGTGCCAAATTGGTGTTTGTTCTTCAATTTAACATGAAACCAATTTCATGTTGAGTTGCTTTGCCCATTGCAAAATGAATGAGTTTCTTTCTCTTATGTTTTTTCACCCTTGCTTTCATATTTGCATGCCTCGTGCTCTTGTTTTTGTGTTTTCATGTGTTCTTGTTTTAGTGGTTGTGAGAATAATGCACTTGTGCATAGAACTCAACAACTCATTGAGGTGTAAAAGGTTGTAGACATTTGTAAAGGAGAAAGGTGTAAAGAGTTGCATAATGCTCATGTGCTTAAGGATGGCATAGGGGGAAGGTGCCATTAGAGTGCCCATTTGCTTGGAAAAAAATGCAAGCCTTTTATAGGATTTTAGTCATACATTGTGCATGAGTTGGGGGTTCCAAAACAACATGAATAATGGAAAATTTAAAGTTTTAAAGTTGAGGTTCAAAAATTTTCTTTGGTGGTCTTCATGCATTATTACAAATAATGATATTTTAAGAGGTTCACGTTGACTAATTTGTCATTTTTGATTAATGGACATGTACATTTTGACTAAAGGTTAAGGGCTTGAATGACACATGTATTTTTTGACTAATAAACTTGACTATATTGGTTTATTTGATTATATATGTATAGTTAATTTGTACAACCTTAGTCAAAATGACCATTGATTTTTAGTCAAAATGATCAATGATTTTTAATCAAGTTAAACATTTAGTCAAGATGGCCAATGATTTGTAATCAATGTTCAGCCCATTTTACCATTGTCCTGTTAAGATGTTTTTAATAGGAAAATTGGTAAAAAATGAAATCTTGACTTAACAATCATGGTTATTTACTGAACTAGTAGAATCATGTGACATATGTGATTAGAAATCTTCAAAATCCATTATGCCATGGAATGGACGTGACACAGCCCATTCCAAAGGTCACATCCATTCCAAAGGTCTATTGTTACCAATTCTTCCTTAAAGGAAAAATAATAACAACATCACATATATCATGTAATTTCCAATGGGTTAAATTTCCCCTTCCCAACCAGCCTTTTTTTCCTTGGCTATGTATAGCCAAAAAAAGTTATATTAAAAAATGTAAGTACTAAAAGCAAGTTCTTTTGGAGATTTTTGATAATGATAATTCGCCCAAAATTGAAAGAAATTGCCAAATTTTTATACATGGTTCAAATAGGTAGCAAAAATGATTAAAGGACCAATATAAGGTTTTTCTAAAGGATTTTGTGATGTAGTCAAAGTGGTGATCAACTTGAAAATGATTTAGCCAAATTTGGTTACAAACTAGGTATGAAAATAGAAAAGAAACATAATCGTTCTAAGTATACACTAACCTACGTATTGGAACTTATCATAAAAGTGTGGCAATTTGGAAATTTTTCCTTTCAAAAGCTGCAAATTTGGGCCATTTTCCATGAAAAATCCTTTGTATACCATAGTTTTTAGATCTAAATTTGGCCACAATCCTCCAATGAAAGAAACGTTAATTCAACTATGTTTTAAGATTTTATTTTCATATTTAGCTTGTAGCCAAATGTGGGCTATATCAAATTGACAAAAAAAAAACTAGTTGTGTTTGCCTCATACATGTTTGGTAAAACCTAAAATATACATGCATGTCTACTATCTTAAGGTAATAATACATTTTTGTAACATAAAGGCTACAACAATGAAAAAAATAAATAAATCAATTAATTTTTTTTATTGTGATGTTATTAAATCTTCATCAAAACCTTATTGAATTTTTAAAAATAACATCAAAATTAATTAAAAATTTTATATCTCAAAAAAATTGATATTAAAGTTTTAATTTATTTAAAAATTGACTTGTTTTATTATAATCAATTCTTGCATAATCTTTCAAATAATTTTTTAAAGAATCTCATTTTAATAAGATTTAAAGGAATTGAAATTAATTATTTGTATGTTTATCAAACAAATTTCATTTAAAAAATTAGTCATATGAATTGTTTTTTACATTTCATAGTGACTACTGTGGCTCAGCCATTGGCCCAAGCATTACCACGTCCTCAACTGATTTTTCCTTCCAAAACCTGGTTTTTAAGAATTTATTTGAAATTTCAGCGGCAGAAATCACTTAAAAATCAGTATCTCCCACATTCTGAATACAAATCTTACCAAATAAATTCTATTAAATCCTGCTCATCAAGATCTTAACAACAACAACACCAAAGGCACATTCCAATTCCTCTGAAATTTTTCAGCTATGATTTAATTTTATTTTCAATGAAGAAATCATTCAATATTCAATAACTTTTGCATCACAAGTCCCCAATGTCATGGACCCAAGCCGATGCACCCCTCCTTGCAAGAGCTTTCCAAAGAGACCAAGAACACGATCTGAAGCATCCTGCACCCCTCCTTGCAAGAGCTTTCCAAAGAGACCAAGAACACGATCTGAAGCATCCTCATTCGGTGGATCTCATAAGTACAAACAAAACAAAACAAACAACCAATCTTCCTTCATAGATAGATATGAAACCTTGTGATACAAAAAGGCAAGTGACAAACCAAAAAAAATTTAAAATGATATATTGGCATGATTAAATCAGTTACTCAATATTCGTATTTTGAAAAGAAACCCAACAAGTAGATGGGTAGAATTCAAAACAACTCGTCAATTGGATGGGTGCGCCCAAAATCTACACATGCTCATCCATTAGCTTGGGGGCAATAAAAAGAAAACAAAAAAGCACCCAACGGCAGGCGACTAACGGCAACAATTTCGAAATTCGAAAACACCCTCTGCAGCAAAACGGACGGCTGGGGTGTGGCAGTCAAGCGAGAGCGCTCTCGCGAGTAAGCAAAGCTATGGCATCTCACGACTCTTGTATGCCGCCTCATTCTCTCTCTCTCTCTTTTTGCACAAAATGATCCTCATGCTACACGCTCTCCCTTCATACTCAACAGCCACAAATTACAACTCTGCAAATTTGCATAACGAAAAGCTTTAGTGTAGTAGTAGTTGTTGTTGTTGTTGTTGGGGTTTTGCTGTTTTCTTCATTAGGGTTAGAGAGCTTCGAAAACTCTCACTCGTTTTCCTTCTCTGTTTTCTTGAGGCTTGGAAACCCTAGCACTAAGAGGATTCATTCTGGGACACATTTTTTAACCTTGGAAATCGTTGCAGAGGCCTTGATTGAGGTTTTAGGAATATCGTCAGATCTGTGATTTTGATTTACAAGAAGGGTTTTGTTGTTTTGGATTTTTTTTTTCTTGGGGGCTGTGTTGTCGTAGTGGCGGTGGTTTTTTTCGGGAGAGCCTGTGTAGAGAGAGCAGTAGCCATCATGAACGAGTTGTTGCAGAAGTCCTTTGCTAAGGGGATGAGCTATGTGGACCTGAAGAAGAGCAACTTGCAAGATGTGGAAATGGGTCAGGAGATGGGGAATGTGGATGCCGAGAAGAACCTGGCTCACTTCTTTGAGGAGGTGGAGCAGATCAAGGGTGAGATGGAACGGGTGAAGGAGCTCCTTGTGAAGCTGCAGGACACCAATGACGAGTGCAAGACTGTGCACAGAGCACAGACCATGAAAACTTTGCGGGACCGCATGGACAAAGACATTGCACTGGTAAACTGAACTACCAGCTCTTATTCCTTGAGTTAGTAAATGAATTTTTTGGGTTGTTGAGTGAGGAGATGGTCTGTTTTTTGGGAATTCTATTGCATTGATTCTCCGAGAATAATATGCCTACACTGAGAACATCTTCAGGGCTAGGAAGGAATGTAGGCATGGAGTTTTGTTGTTAACAAGACTTGGATGCAAATGTCTCATTGAAGGTTCTGTATCTAAGAAACATCTCTGTATCTTGAACCTTGGGTGCAGGTGAGCAAGGTTGCAAGGAGTATCAGGACAAAGTTGGAGGAGCTTGACAAGGCTAACCTTATAAGCCGAAAGAACCCTGGGACTGAGGCTGGCACTCCAACTGATCGCACACGAATGGCCATCACCAGTACGCTGAGGAAGAAGTTGAAGGACCTCATGGGTGAATTCCAAAGTCTCAGGCAGAGGGTGATGGGCGAGTACAGAGACACAATTGAACGCAGGTATGGCAGCAGCTAGGTTTGGAGTATTGCAGACTTGCATGCACATGACCTCAATCTGTGGACTTCAAACTGGATCAACCTAGTCCAGTTTCTTGGTTCTCAAACTTGAGGTCATGTGTATGCAATATTTCTTGGTTCTTAAGCTTGATTGTAAACAGTTGTGGAGTTGATTTCTGCATCTGTTGCAATTGCAGGTACTTCACAATCACAGGTGAAAAGCCAGATGAGGACACCATAGAGAAGATCATTGAGACTGGTGAGAGTGAGAACTTTCTCCAGGTGGCAATTCATGAACAAGGGCGGGGCCAAATCCTTGAGACCATTCGTGAGATTCAGGAGCGACATGATACTGTGAAGGAGATTGAGAAGAACCTGCTGGAGTTGCACCAGATCTTTCTGGATATGGCTGTTCTTGTGGAGGCTCAGGGTGAACAGCTCAATGATATTGAGTCTCAGGTAACAATTGATGCTCCTTTCAAAACGATCTTGATATTCCATCAATTCACCAATTATTGAAGGTTATCAGTGAAATTGAATCACTCTGTAGACTTAAAGTGAAATTATTGGTTTTGTCCTTGGCAGGTAAATAATGCTGCTAATTATGTGGCAAGAGGGACAGGTCAGTTGAAGACTGCAAAGAAGCACCAGAGAAACACTCGGAAGTGGGTGTGCATTGGGATCATCTTGCTCCTCCTCCTCATCCTTCTTGTCATTGTCCCTGTCGCCAAGAGCATTCATGATGCTGCAGTTGCTGCTTCAGGACATTGACTGACAGAAGACTTGCTGAGTGGGCAGGTGGGAAACCTATGTTTGCATACTGTCCTCATCTCTCTGAGGCTTTGAATCGGATGGATTCCAAACCCTTAGACCTAACAAAAAACCATTATGTATACTAATATAATAGCAGGATAGTCATCAATGGATGGCAGTTTTCAGCTTCTAAGCATTTCACTGGAGGCTCAACAGAGATATGCTTCTCACCCTCCTGTAACTATTTTCATATCAAAAGCCCAAATCATCTATATTTCACCATAGAGATGCTTTTCCACACTTAAAATGCCATGTTCAACTCATTCAAAAGATGAAAACTTCAAAGAATGTCAGGAGATGGGGTTACTGTAATTTGTTCTGTTTCAAGCCCTTGACTTGATGTGGACTTCTTTGCAATGCCAATGAATTGTGCCCTTCCCTAGGAGATTTTCAATCAATTTCAGAGTCACTGAGGTGAGCCGTATCTTGAAACTGATTTTCGTCTGCAGAACCTCAAATCTTTTGGCAAATTTTGTAGTGAGAGATTAACAAGATGCAAGTCCAATGCAATTTTAGTTTCATTTCACTAGGATGAATAATCTTATGTAACTGAATGTATTCAAAGTACGCATTTGCTAAATCACAACTATATTCAAAGTACAAATGTATTCAAAGTATCACTCATGGGCCCCTGAACTGAAGTGTGCCTGCAAATGACCTAAGAAAGCTTAATTACAGAGTTCATGAGTCAATAGAAACAATTATGCACAATCTTTCATCATCTTGAACAGATTGCATTATGTTCACAGCCCCAAGTGCCTGCACTCTACAGTGCTTGATATGTTATTCAGTTCAAGCACTATGGACTAGAGACAGTGCTTCTCCTGATCAACAACAATATTGGTGAAGCAGAATGACACAACAAACTCCTGGAAAGGGCAATCAGACATTAGAGTACCTATACTAATATATTCTACTGTCACAAAGTCCCTCATTTTGAATCCCAATAAGTGATTAAGATAAGTGAGCAGACTGTAATCACCCCTGCAAGAATCAATGTGTCCTTTGATCTTTTCCGCTTAATTGCACCTGTGAATATCCCAGTAACATGAACAGTTCAAGTCTGAACTATCTTTGTCATAAAATGGCATTACTGCTTTAGTCATTTAGATAGATGTCCTGTCCAATAAAGGATTGTAACCTGTTGACTAAGTTTCTGAAGAGGACTTAGGTTAGGAAGTTGTGAAATTGAGAAAGTTTTACCGCCAGGTTGACAGTTTGACTTAGAAAAAGTATGTGGATCCTAATTTTCCCAACAAACTTACCTAGCAAACTACGAATGACAGGAAAGCGGTCACCCAGTTGCTTTAGCTTGCCCTCGATTTCCATCAAAGCTGAGTGCTGGGCTGCAAGTGCTCCTTTGGTAGCCTGGGCTTGACTGATCACCTCATCCACCTGCATTCCCAACAATTGCGACATTATTTCCAGAGGCCTAAGGCACCACTGAGTTTCCACAGATTTTCGTATGCTTTTTATGTTCAATTCTCTCAAGGTACAACCCCACATAAAACTCGGGGGACTGCAAAAATCTGCTGTGCAGAGCTTGATGCACCTGAGCTGAGAATTACCTGAAAAATGAATAGCTCCCCGTTCCCTCAGCAGCCTAGGACCTGGGGACAAACTTCCAGATGCCTGCCTCAACCCAGAAACCAAGTACCATCAGGTAATTTAACTCAACACCTATCTTATCAACTAAATTGAATGCTAGAAGGGAGAAAAAATTTCATGAATCTTGACAGTAGCAAACTGTGCCATAGTTGTAAGGTCTGTGATCAGAGAGAAACATGAGAAGTTCCATTGCAAGAAATTGCCTTCCAAAACTTGAGCACAGGTGCATACACTCTTGACTTTGAGATGAAGAACTCATCATCACCTTGTTATTAGAGCTCATGTAAACCTTTGACTGAATTGATTGCATCACATGGAACACACAACACTAACTACATGTGGAGTGGCAAAAAAAGATTTAGGACTCGTCTTCAATACCCGGCAACTAGTAACTTCATTCTCGGATATCCTTTTCAACTCGAAGCTCTCAGAATTCCTTTGTCTGGGTGCAAACTTATTTTACTACTAGCTGCAAATCACGATGAAGATGAACATACCTTATACTCACTAATACCATTCCTTTCAAACCCTAGAACTCCCCTTTTTTTTCCTAAAGCCCCTTGAGTTTCTGTTGCCTTCTCTAGCTCCGTGAACCTTTTGGCGATGTCAAGAAGAAGAAGAAGAAGAAGAAGAGGAATCTCATTTGGGCACCATAAAATGTTTTCTCTGCATCCAAGCACAAAAAGCCTATGGAAGCTTATTACAACATTTGAGTGTACATTTGAGTGTAAAACAAAACAACAAATTCGACGCACCAATTTGAACAATCTCATTTGGGCATCATAAATGTTTTCTTTGCACCCAAGCCACACAAGACTATGAAAAGCTTATTACAACACGTGTAAAACAAAACAACAAATTCAAGGCACCAATTTGAACAATCTCATTTGGGCATAATAAAATGTCTTCTTTGCACCCAAGCACACAAGCCTACATGAAAGATATTGAAAACACATAATTGAAGGCACCAATTTGACGAATTGCATTTGGCCATACAATATTGTTTTCTTCACAACTAAGAACAAACTTACCTATATGAATAACTTATTACAACATTTCAGAGTGTACTTTCTTTCAGAACTTTGCTTCAAGGCAAAAGCATTGATCTTTTGAGTTCTTGTGCTCTTGCTGCTTCTGAATCACAGCATATACTACAAGTTAGCTACTCAATACATACTACGAGCTATGGTTGTGACTGAAAGCTTAAAACAAACATCAACTCCTCTTGGAATGCAATAGATTTGCAAGGGGATTTTGGCACTCAAGGATTTAGGATAGTCTTTCTTGGTGCTGCCCTTTTAAGGGAGACTACAGAATGATGTGGTTTTCATTTGGATCCACATTTTTTTGACCTTGTGTTCCTGGGAAGTGTGAGCTCACTGTTTGGGAAGGTTATGGAACATTTCCTATTTTAACCACTGCTGGTTTGAACTTGTCACAAGGAGCAGAGCAAATAATTCATTTAATATAAAAGATTGGATGCAATGAGTCATTTGTTCTCAGAAGGTGGTGAGCAAGTTTTGCTAGCATCCTCATGGTTAGTGCTCTCAGCTCTCAGCTGTTATGTAATATTTACTACTTTACAGAACTTCACTACTTACAAATTTTGAAGATTTTTTGGGCATTTGTGGTGTCCATGTTTGTCAGTATTGAATCAAACTCAAGAAGCTGAGTTTTCATTGATTCTGTATCAAGGCAAGGAAAAGCCCACTTATGTATTCACAAATTTTATGGTGCATTTTTGGATTTGAAGTAGCGATGATATGCTGCTCGGAGTCTCTCAAAGCGCTTCTTCTTCTTTGGCTTCTCAGCAGCTTGTACCTCATTCTGTGGTGTCACAACAGAATGTGCCTTCTGCCACACCCATATTGTAAAACAAAAAAAGACATTAGCCTCCAGGTCTGAAATTTCTAAGCTCCCTCCCAAGTCCCTTACATGAATTGCAGATCATATTTAGCATGAAAAAAAGACAGATTTGCACATCAATCTGACTTTCTCTCTCTCTCAATAATTTCTCTGACTTCACTGTGGGTTGACTGAGTATGACATCCAGTTTCTTACTTGCACAGATAGCTTCCGGAATGGTTTCTCCTCATTCTTTTGGACCGCTTCCATGCTTGATGGTGTCGTAGCAGCAGGCTCTGTTTGTTCTGTGTCAGTGGGTTTCTCCAGTTTCTCAGTTTCCCCCATTGCAGCAGGCCCCGTTTGTTCCTTGTCAATGGGTTTCTCCAATGCCACAGTTTCTGCCATTGCAGAAGGCTCCGTTTGTTCCTTGTCAATGGGTTTCTCCAATGCTGTAGTTTCAGCCATTTCAGAAGGCTCTGTTTGTTCCTTGTCAATGGGCTTCTCCAAAGCTGCAATTTCTGTGATTGCAGGAGGTTCCAGTTGTTCTTTGTCAGTGGGTTTCTGCAATTCCATCATTTCCACCACTTGTGTAGGTTCCATTTGTTCCTTGTCAATGGGTTTCTCCAATGCTGCAGTTTCTGCTATTGCAGAAGGCTCTGTATCTTCCTTCTTACTGGTTTTCTCCAATGCTGTAGTTTCAGCCATTGCAGCAGGCTCTGTTTGTTCCTTGTCAGTGGGTTTCTCCAATGCCATAGTTTCCACCATTGCAGCAGGCTCTGTTTGTTCCTTGTCAATGGGTTTCTCCGATGCTGCAGTTTCCACCATTGCAGCAGGCTCTGTTTGTTCCTTGTCAGGTGGTTTCTCAAATGCTGTAGTTTCCTGCATTGCGGCAGGCTCCATTTGTTCCTTTTCAGTTGGTTTCTCAAATGCCGTAGTTTCCCCCATTGCAGCAGGCTCTGTTTGGTCCTCGTCAGTGGGTTTCTCCAATGCCATAGTTTCCACCATTGCAGCAGGCTCTGTTTGTTCCTTCTCAGTGGGTTTCTCCGATGCTGCAGTTTCCACCATTGCAGCAGGCTCTGTTTGTTCCTTCTCAGTGGGTTTCTCTGATGGTGTAGGTTCCACCATTGCAGCAAGCTCCATTTTTTCCTTCTCAATGTGTTTCTCAAATGTCTCAGTTTCCCCCATTGTGGCAGGCTCCATTTGTTCCTTGTCAATGGATTTCTCCAATGCTGCAGTTTCCACCATTGCATCTGACTCTGTTCGTTCATTGTCAGTGGGTTTCTCCAATGCCATGGTTTCCACCATTGCTGCCGGCTCCATTTGTTCCTTGTCAGTAGGTTTCTCCAATGCTGCAGTTTCCACCATTGTTGCTGGCTCCATTTGTTCCTTGTCATTGGTTTTCTCAAATGCCATAGTTTCCACCACTGCATCTGACTCTGTTTGTTCGTCGTCAGTGGGTTTCTCAAATGCCGTAGTTTCCACTATTGCAGCAGGCTCCATTTGTTCTTTGTCAGTGGGTTTCTCCAATGCTGCAGTTTCCACCATTCCATCAGGCTCTGGTTGTTCCTTGCCAGCAGGCTTCTCCAAGCCCACAGTTTCCACAAAACCTTGTTTTCCCAATGTCTCCTTTGATTGTTCCATAAGAGGAGCTTCCTGTTCAGCTGCTCTGCCAGCAGGATCCAACTCGTACATTGTCATTGCTTCTGCTATGGGTGGTGCCATGGTAGCTTCAACTGCAGCAATTGAGTGTGAATCTTTTTCATTTTTGTGGTCTCTGATTGCTGACTCAAGAGAATCTTCTGGCAGTAGTCCCATGTCTTCTCCTTCACCTACATCTTGAACAGCAGTGGTCTGTGGAGACTCCTCAAAAGCGGTTGTCTCTTGATTTTCTCCCTGTTCAAGCTCGTTCTTTCTGACTGCTGCTTCTGGGGAGTCCTTCAGTGTTGCAGTTGATGAGATCTCTGATGTTGATTTCTCTGGAGCAACCACCTACAGTGAAACCAAAAAAAAACCCACTTATCACTCAAAAGGATCCAAAGCATGACACTGAATAGACCATGAACAGTATCAAATCTTTTGAAATCAACAAAGTGGGAGTAATTATGTGCAATTCTGACTTGCAAAGTTGCCTTGGAGATGGTTCCCCCTTCACTACTCACCTGATTCCCATTGGCAGGAGGAGGAAGCTCATGACCTTGTTGAATGTGCCCAAGGTCTCGTTGGCTGTCAGATTTGAGACTTTGCACATGAGCCAGACCATTCTCTACTAACATTGGAGTTGCCTCATTGGAGTGGTTGGAGTCCAAATTACTGGGATCAAAATAGCCAGAACCAAACCGGCTGGAACCAAACCGGCTGGAACCAAACCGGCCACTGGAGAAAGCTCTCTCCATGTCTAAGCTGTGCTGTTCCCACAATTCAGGTTATATAGTCCATTACTACACTTCAAAAAGGACACAGGTGAAGGAGGAGGGTTCTTCAAAACTCAGTCTGAAAAACCAACAACAAAACATCAAAGGGGAGAGGGAGAGAGAGTGAGAGAGTTGCAGCATACATACATACCCGCAATAAGCGCTCTTCCAAAGATTGCACACGTTGTACAAGGGTACCTTTAACCTCAGCTTCTGCTAGCACAGTTCTAGCTGAGCGGCACCGTCTCTCTAAGCTTGATGGTGTCCTGGGAGATCCTATCATTGAGATGGGTGAATATGGTTCCTCCAGTGTTCTTGGACTGTAATTCTTTTCCAGTGAATCCATCTAGAAAAACAAAAAGGGATAGCACACAGAGACAAAGTATGATCTAGGAACATTAGTCAATAGCAAAGACAGCATGCAATCATGGATCTTTGATCACAGTCTACAAAAAAAGCTCATGACATTCAAAACCCAGAGATGATGCTCAATGAGAAGAGACAGAGAGGGGGAGAGAGAGAGAAGCTACTTGCAGCTCAAGATTCTCCAGGCGTTCCAGGAGAGGAGACCCCTCAGCAGAAGTGAAGGGAGAAATTGCACTGTCCATTTGCTGAATTGACTCCAAAATGGATCTCAATCTCCCTTTCACAGCTACAATCCTTCTTCTTCTCCTGATCTCCTGATCACTGTCACCATGTTTTGTGCATTCTTAAGCTCCCTCCTCTGTTCTGCAAGGAACAGAACTTATTAGATAGGGCTCTTCAAAAAAGACTAAAGAGCAGCCAACATATCTTATGCAAAATTTGCAGAGACAAACTCCCAAAACAAAACCCTTTGTGTCAATTCTTGCAAAACACAAGACAAACTAAGAGCACTAGTATGAGACTACTAATAGCAACCCACCTGGACCAATCAAACTATATGGTCAATCAGAACAAGGAGCAGTCCATAAATAGAGATTGATTAGACTCTTCCAGGGCTCCTCCAGGAAATGTGCATTTTTCCAGGGTCACAGCAGTCTTCCAGGGATCCACTGGATATGTATGACTGCTGCACCTCATCCAAGATTTTCAGTGCAGGGCCACATACTGAGCACCGGTGGAGTTACTCTAACATGACAAGACTAGAAAAAAGCAGCCTAGAAACACACACTGTACAGTGCATGAAGCTCTGAATCTGTTTTGGAGTGCAGTACTGGAGTTTTGGGGTTCAGAAAGCACACCCAAAAAACTCTGAGTTGTGTTTTTGGGTCCTCTTCCCAAAATCAGAGCTGCGAAATCCTTGATGACACAAGGCCCCACAACACCCGCAGTTCTTCTCTCTCACCAAAGATTATTCCGTGCCTGCATATCATCTCCTCCTCCATGCATTCTTAGGTTTTCACAATCTGCACAAAAGTGCCAAAACAAAGAGCTAAAAATTACACGTGCTAGCAATTCAAGCACTGAGCTGCCAAAAAAAATCGGCAACAACAACCCAAAACTCCAAATTCCATCGTCCATCCTCCTGAAACAACAAAGACGAATCAGGAATAACAATATAAAAAAAAAAAAACCCCACCAAAATTTCTGGGCTGCTGAAGACCCCCCCGGCTCCATCAAGACTTTTTATGAAGCTCAAAACTTTTGCAATTAAGAAGATGCGAATGGAACTCAGCAGATTGATATTCAACCAGCAACAAATGAGCAACATGATATGTGAGACTTTGCGTAGAAGAAGGAGACATTCACAGGGGATCTCTACACCTGTCTCTCTAGTGGAAATCAGCCGAGTCTCTACGAGAATGCATCCACCAACGACATGTAAACACATATGAACAATGACCAAATCACCACTACAGTCTACTACTACTAGTCCTTCTCCAGACAGAAAGGACAAAACAGACCCTCCTCATGGGACCCTCATCTCCAGCTTAGTCTTTTTGTTGGCCTTGCCTACCAAGGCAAGGATATTGTGTTCAGATTCATTTTAGAGTACTAGTTTGAACCCTGTGCCTAATGCACAGGTGTGTGTGTATTTGACGGTACATATTACAAAATTACAATTACAAACTACATTTCCAAAACCTCTTTATATACGGCATTCCGCATGTATCCATGGGGAGACTGGCCGCTGAAAATCTTGATGTTTGCACTGCTTGTGACCCATGAGATAGCAACATACAGCTGACCATGGGAATAGACCAGACGGCAAATATACCCCAATGTTGTTCAACTTGTAAGTTAGTAGTAAGTTACTTATTTAGTAGGTATCAATCTGTTGAAAATTATTTCTTTGTTTTTGTATGTTGATAAGTTCCAGTATCCAGACCCCCTCGCTGTTCATAATGGTTAGGGTTTCTGGTGCAGCCAATTTTCACATGCATCATAATAATACCTTTTGGCATCCAGCATATTATTATTATTGGCAAAATTGTTTTTCTGGGCAATCTGATCATTGCAATTACCAATATATCTATTAAGTTTGTGTGCTAAAATGGCAACGGACATCCATTGCCATTATTATTATGGCAAATGCAAGCCTTGAAATTGCCAATATCTAATAAAAGTGTGCTTAACAGTTGCTCGCTCTGGCATCCATTGAACTATAATAAAAAATTATGGCAATGTAAAAA
>Ga0116227_10010131_pt1 | contig 16647 bp, 14 predicted proteins | sample S1TSphgellanicum_FD_89693 | JGI IMG/M metagenome (GOLD analysis project Ga0116227, IMG submission 89693) | Host-associated microbial communities from peat moss isolated from Minnesota, USA - S1T2_Fb - Sphagnum magellanicum MG | ecosystem: Host-associated > Plants > Peat moss > Unclassified...
AACCCATCAAAAAAAAAAAAAACAAAGGTCCGGGCACACCACAGTGGTGTCTGTCTGTCTGTCCGGGCAGTGCCTGGAAACTGCCCGGACATACAGACAAACACCACTGTAGCTTTAATATATAAGATAGGTAATGACAGTGAGACAAAGAAATAATCAACTACTAGTAAGGTTCTAGAACTAACCTCTAACCTAATGCAAGTTTGCTCAGCATTCTCAAACATCTTGAGAAGAGTCCCTTTAGATTTGCAAGAGGAATAGTGTTTGCTGAGTTAAAAGATGGTCCCAGGACATGTCAGGCAGAACAGGATCTCCATATGTTGATGCAGTCATTGAGGAGGAAAGCTGGCTGATGCATCTCTCAAAGTTTTGTGTAAAATCAGGATGTCTTAAATTTACCTCGTAAACTTCTTTTTGGAAGGTAATTCTATTTCTTTGTTCCATGAATTGAGTCCTCAACTCATTTGCACTTCACATTCATACCTGAAAAAGAAAGAAAGAGCCACAACAGTCACACTTCTAACATCTGGTACACTTGCTTTTGGAAATTTGATGTGGGCAACAACGAGCAGGCACAAACAGGGATCCACTTATCTTTATCATTCTGCTGCCTTTGAGGAGTTCCACTTGTGAACCTTGTGTGCAATCTTCAGGCAACAATATAGGGTATCCTTACACTGAATGTCAGAAGAACTGCTCGGACATTATTGTGCCACCACCTCCTTAGTGCGTTTCAAATCTGAAATTTCCTTTCACAGTTTGCCAGTGCACAAGATGATGAAATTCTGGAACTGCAGGAAAAGCCATCATTACAGTGAAGGCTGTACTACCAAGTTCATTTCACAATGTGATTAGGAAATTTCCTATGAGAAAGCAAACTTGCTTACAATCTGGATCACTTTTTATAAGGATTATATTGCAGACATATTGTACACACAAATCCAGGTAAGTCATTGATTTTGCTCCAAAAACTTTGTTCTCAGTGGGATTTTTGTCCACAACTTGTAATGCACCAAGTGTAACTCTCTCCTCAGCACTCCTCAGCTATCGCCCACATGTCATCATTACATTGAAGGCTGTACTGCTGACAAAAATGCTTTGTATGTTTATTCCACCAAGTTTGGGCAATTCAGGAATACAATAGCCAAACATAGTGGGAGAAAGGAACACCCTTAAAGAAGTGAGGAAGACCTGCTGGTTGGTAAATGCTTACAGTCTCTATACAAGTATATGAAGGAAGTGAAAAGGTTGGCAGGTGCACAGGAATGCTGGGAAATACTTACAGAGGTTGAGCACCCAGATCTACCACGAAACATGTCTTCAATCATACCCCTTGCCCATTTCACAAATTCTATCCTCTGATTTCACTGTTACCAAATGCTAGTCTTCCATTGTCTTCACTGAGTTGACTGCTTTGTGTCTCTAACCTCATCACCTGGTCTACCATATCCTCCATGAAAGGAACCCATGATAAGCAGTGCTGAAGGAGACTTGTCTAGTGCAAACACTGGTACCTGGTGAATATGATCCTTGCATACTGCAGCCTCCTCTTCCCAACTCTTTCCCTCAGCTACTACCTACTACCTCTTGCTCTCAAGGTTCCAAGTCTGATCTCTAATCATAAAATGCCTGTCTCTCTTGCCTGACTGAAAAACTAACACTGCCAATGGTTCATGCAATTCACCATTCTTGCCATCGAAGACTGTTGGAAAAACCGACAAACATTATCTGGATTCTAGCAACTCATTCAAACATGCAAGATTCCTTTGCTTGCCACAATGGGTGGCAGCTGTCCCAAGACAAAGAAATTCTGTTGTGATGGAAACTTAATCGATCAAGCAGAAAAAAAGCACAAGGCCGGCACTGAGAAATCACAACCATGGTAGGTGCAAAGAGAAACTCTGTCCAAAGTACAAATGAAGCAATTGGTTTTCAGACATGAGTGTTTTTTGCACGAATGGGGCAGAAAAACTGAGTTGTGTGGCCATCAAGATACTTTTGATTAAAAGAGAATCCGCGAATATACATTTTGTATTTGTAACCCACCCATCCTACTGCCGTGGTTTTTGACCTACGTGCAGGTATTTCTTTTCTGAAAAAACACAGGCAGAAGCAGCAAGGAAAAAAGATTCCAAGACTTCCGCACATTTATCGGAGCTGTTGTGCAGGAATGAGCACCATCATGCAGTTGCTGCCGCACAGCACTAAAGATCAAAACACTTTCCTCCTCAGCTAGCAGTCTACTTCTTTTACTACGAAACTCTCTCTCTCTCTCTCTCGCCATCTGATCAGATTCTTTTCAAGAAAAACAGAGTCCTAAGCCTATCATCGATCAAGCTGCAAACACTATACTACAGAGCTCTTCTAGCCTGAGAATCGATCTACAGCAGGACCCGAGAGCGAGTTCTACAAGCAGCTGCTACTGGGTGGTGGCTTCTTGGAGGTTCACACTGTGCCTCTTGGCAGCCGAGGAAGCTTTTTGCTTCACCATAGCGGCGAAGGTCTCCCACGGCAGCTCGGAAGGGATGGGGTGGTTGTGCAATTGCTCAGGCGAATCCTCAAAATTGTTGGGGATTTTCCTACAATTTTGAATTACTCCCTAGAGAACTTGTGATGAAGCTCTCCCTATTGTTGTATTCTTTGTTCTGTGTTAGATTCTTTCTTGTTCAGGTTGTTTTGCCGATCGTTCAGTGGCCGGGCCTGGGACCTTCGGTGCAGGGGGGGGCGTTGAATGTAAATCGGTGAAGGACAGTAGTCGATCGGGAAAGTTTCTCGACGGAGGAGCTGATCATTTGCGCTGGAACTGTTCGTCGTCTTCTTTGTGCTCCTGTGTTTTGTATCGACGCAAGGCATTTGGTTTTTTTGATTTGAGCCGGCGGGAGTTTTATGATTGGGAATGTTTCTTTCGTAAGACGACGATCATTCTTAAGGACTGTTCTACTCGCGGCCTTGCAGCTTTTGGCGTCTGTCAGGAGATTCTATTTGGTCATGAAGCTCACTGCACAGAGTGAGTGAAGAAGCAACACACATTTCACCTTCTATTGCAATTGAGAGGTGAAATCCACACTACTTCCTTTGGACAGTAATAGAAACACAAAATCCTAGATGAGGAGATAAGGGGTATCATTGAAATTGAAGTTTATGGATGTTGGATTTGAAGTGTAATGCATCTTGACATTTGCAAAATATAGCAATCAAAATTGAACATCCTTTTTTCTATGAAACCCTAAATTTCATAGAGAAGTAGAAAGAGTTTAAGGTTTAAGGTGAATGGTTTGAGGTCTCTTCTGTGAAAACTTTAGAGAAGCATAAAGCTCTTAATAGAAGCAATTGAGTATTTTCTATGAAACCCTAGAGAAATAGAAAGCACTTATTGGAAGCAATGGTTTGAGTTAAAAGGAAAGGTGATTTCTATGCCAATGAAAACTTGTGTGTGTGTGTGTGTGTGTATGTGCAATGATGTTTGTTTTCAAATGTATGTTAGAAATGAGGTTAGAATGGAGTGCAACAAGAAGGATGAGGCTATTTTGGTATGAGACAGTGTTGCAAACAAGGTTGCTTATTTGGGACTTCTTAGGAGCAAAGGCCAATTTGAACAAGGCACACACCTTGTTCTTGAAATTAAAGGATTTCATCAATTATAGGTAATAATTATCATTTTTGTGATAACCAAGGTGATGTTTGGAGTGAATTTGATGGATTGATATGCAAATTTTTAGGTAATATTCCTTCTTAATTAGTTTAGTTTGCATGTTTAGTTTTTTCTTTCTTTTATTTTGTTGTGTTTAGTGTATTGCATCAATTTTCTATGCCTTCAAACATTTTTTTGGTTGATTGTAGTGGAAGAAAGGGATGACAATAATTTCAAGAAACAACAATACTAGAAATTAACTTTGTTCGTTGATCCAGATAAGAACAAGTATACGATAGTTGAAGTGACATTCATGCTCATTGGTGATGTATTCAACATTTTTAATAGATGTGGAAAAAAAAAAGCTGCAAAATTATTTCTACAAATTCTCTCCAAGTTTGACCTTGCACCATGGCATTCAAGACTTTTTGCAAAGTGTGGCACTAAAGATGCAACACAAGCTATAGTAATTTCAAGATTGCAAAATGTGGTGTTGAAATGCAATCTTTAGACCACTTAGTAGTGGTATAACTGGTTTAGGTGGCCTTTTATGGGCAGTGAAAATTCATTTCCCATGGACGACCAAATGTGCCCCATGTTGAGTAGGCCTTGCACAATATTGTTCACCCCTGGGCGGGGGGATGCTTTAAACATACACAAATGACAAGGTGCCGTAAGAAGAAGAGGAGGGTTTTTAGTAAATTACTAGTGTTGGTTTGGTATCAACTTTTGAACGTTCAGCTGCTGTTTGTATGAAGTTTTTGTTTTTTCTTTCATACCATGTCGATACTAATGTTGGGTACCTTTAAAAACTTTCATACTAATTCGGTCTTAGTACGGGGTCCAAGATTTTTCTCATATTTATTTCTTCTGGAAGAACTCTGTGGAACTGTGAACCATATACGAAGTACTCAAGGCACAAACCCGGACAGAGCTTGTTGTGGGAGGGGGGAAGGGAGGGGGGTGAGGTACCATAGTGCATTAGCAGCTTTGGCACATGTCTGCCAGATAATTAATTAATTAATTATTTGTGAAGATTCCATTTCGAAAAAAGAATAATCCAGAACATTTCAAAAGATTTTCCATTTTCCTTCACAAAAGAATTCTCTTTGAAAAAAGTTTTGTTTTTTTGAAAATTTCAGTATTTTTTTAAATAATATAATTTGTGCCAAAGCCACCAAGTTGCCAGAACCGTATTTAAGATCCTCTGGTTTACATCAACTTTTTTGTAAAAATTTAATTTTAAAAAAAGGTTTCTCCTGTTTTCTTGCCAATAAAATATGTTTGATAGTACACTCCTCAATTTCTTCTTCGGTGTGTGCTGCTCTTGTTCACCATCACTCCCAATGGGCCCTGAATTCTGAAACCCCGGTATTGCTTCTGAAGTTCTCTATGTTGCTGTTGCTAAAAAAACTCTTAAGCTCATCACTTTGGGACCTAACATATGGGAGCTGCTGCAGAGATTTGCAACTCGATTCATCTTTTGGGTACTTCTTTTCTGCCAGTTGTGGCAGGTTTTACGGATGACTCAAGCAGACAGGAATTCTAGAAATCAAAAGCATCATCTGAGCTGAGCAAAGTCTAACTTAAGGCTTTCCAAAGAAATGCCTGCTGGTGGTAATATGATGGGGAATTCCAGCATCGTCATCCAACCTGATGCTGAGAATGGGGAATCGTTGTTGGCATCATTGCTGGAGGCTGAAGGGCAGCATGTCAATAATGATGGTGGTGGTGGTGGTGGTGCAGCTGAATCAAATTGCATGGAGTACTTTAGTGCATTTCCTAGCAGCATCAAGTACTTAGTTTGGAATGAGTTCTGCGAGTGGTTTTCCTTCTTTAGTATGAAGTCAATTCTGGCTCTCTATTTCCTGGAACATTTGCACCTGAGTGAAAATGAATCCACCGAGTCGGTGCATCTTTTTATTATGGCATGTTTTGCCACACCAATTCTTGGAGCATTCCTTGGTGACTGTAAATGGGTATGTATGGTCTCTTTCCAAAAATTTCCCTTTGTTTTCTCCCTTCTCTTTCTCCGTCTGCATTTTTAGTTTACATTGCCAAGTTTATGTGTGTGTAGGGTTAGCCACCATCAGGGCTGAGTCTTCCCGTTACTTATCCAATTGTCACACACACACACAGTGCATTGATTGATGTTTGACATTGGGTCAACGGCTCCTGCCAGAAACAGATAAAGTCAGTGGGGATTTTATGATGGTTTTTCACCACCATACTTGTTGCTGGTGATGGAAACTAAATGTGCAGAAGATTGTTCGTTGCAGATACTGACAGGATTTGGGGCTAGAGTTATAAGTTGTATAGAAAGCTCTTTCTAAACAAAGACAGGGTTTGTGTATTTGCAGGGCAAGTATCGAACAATTCTCTATTTGTCTGTAGTGTACTGTATTGGGAATTGGGTGCTGGCTTTGGCAGCAACACCTAAACCAGGCCTGAGTACAAAGACAACTGCGTTCTGGTATACAGCTGGAGGACTGGCTCACTTGGAACTGGGGGCAATAAGCCCTGTGCGGTAGCTTTTGGTGGAGATCAAATTCAGTACACGCTTCCTGATGGCCCCACAAGGGATCATCTCCATCACCAGTTCTTCTCCATTTATTACTTTGCTATGAGTGCAGGGGCATTAATTTCGACCATTTTGACACCAATTCTGCGGACGTGTGTTTCATATTCAGCTGCATTTGCATTGCCAGCAGCACTTGTGATGTGCTCTCTTTTGATATTTTGGTCTGGTCGGCACCGTTACATTGATCGGCTTCCTGAGGGAAATGTGTTTGGTGAAGTGGGAGCAGTGGTAATTGATGCAGTAAAACTGAGGGGCAGAGCTGGTCAAGGTTCTCATTGGCTCGACAGTTCCAAATTAAAGCATAACCCTACTGTTGTAGAGGATGTGAAGGCTCTTTTCTGGGTTCTCATTCTATTACTGCCCATGCCTCTTTTTGCTTGCCTATTTGATCAACAGTCTTCAAAGTGGGTCTTCCAGGCGTGCAATTTAGATGGTCATAGATGGTCATGTTCCATGGCTGTTTAATGTTGTGATTCAACCTGATCAAATGCAGGTGACCCATTCTGACGTGACCCATTCTGACCTTTTGATTATAGACACCAATGTGGTCCAATAGATGATTCCATCATCCATGTCTGAGGAGTTCTGATCCAGCATGCATTGGTGTATTTTATTGAAGGGTGGTTATATCAACGATCTAGCTGGTGGGAAGCAGTCAAACCTTCAGTTCAGGAAGCATTTGAGGTGTGTTGATCTATTTAGTGAGAAGTTTGTACCTTTCACTCTGCAGGCCCTGCATCTGGTGCTAATTCTGGCAATGATTCCACTATTTGATCAAGTCATATATCCATTTCTGGAGAAGCAACAGGTCTTATTACAACCAGTTCTGAGGATACTATTCGGTATGATGTTGGGTTCCCTGGCATTCCTTCTGTCTGGCCTCTTACAGAATGCTATGGACCATGTTGCTTCAACTGAAGCTCCTCCTTTAAGCATTTTATGGCAGATTCCTCAATTTGTGGCTATATCAACTGCTGATATTATGGTCAGCATTACATTCTTGGAATTTGCATACTCTCAGGCCCCAGACTCAATGAAATCTGTCATCCAGGCTGCCTGGCTCTTCACTATTGCAGCTGGTAAGAGGCACAGATGTTTGAAACTAAGAGAGCTAGACCTGTGTGTATACAGATAAATGTTATCAGGAATGTCATATTCTGAACAGAATAATGGATATGGTGCAATACATTATTGTAGTCTGCATTACAATTTTTGCAGTGCTAATGTTTATTTTGCTGGGTGGTTCCATATAAGGCTTCTCCAAAATTGGCAAAAAAGCATCTGTAAGGCAGGGTCATATGCTATGATGATGCACTGTCAACCATTGTAATGAACACTGTTTTTGTAGTGGTAGCAGTGGGGCTTACTAACTATGTGCTTAAGCTCTGCAGGCAATCTTGTGATGGTGCTTCTTGTTGCAATTATTGGTGATCATCTTTCAAGGGCGAATGAGTTCTTCTTCTTTGCACTTGTTTGTGGAGTTGGAACATTGTTGTTGCTCTGGGGAGGATCTCAATTTGTGTATAAGCAAGATGTTGAAAAGCATCTGTCAGAATCTCTTGTTGAAGACTCAGTCCACATTGGTTTAAAATGTTCAGGATTAAAATTGAAGTTAATAAATCACAGGGCTGTTTCTTCTTGTCTACAGAAAATGCTTCATTTGCTATTCAATGCTAAGAGAATTGTTGCTCAATGGAGTCTGTTGTTGTGATTGACATCATTTTCCATCCAGTAATAAAGTAGTGTTTAGGGTTTAGGATTTAGCTGTTATGTGCTGATGCAGTAAGTTTCTGAATCTGGTCGCTGGGTGTCAGGTTGAGAGTTTTATAGTATAGCATCTGATTCAAGTTTCTAGCTTCTGTAGTTTCATTGACCTTGATCAATACACCAAATGCAGAGGTGTAACCAGAATATGTGGAGGGGGGATCATGGGCATTTGGATAGCACTCAAAGCAATTACACACAAATCCCTCCACTGCACATTCATAGACATAACTAGCATGCATCTAGCCACATTAGATACTGGTCTCTACTTGTGCCTACCTCCAACCCTTCACTGCAGGCAACTGACATCAACAATGAAACCCAGCTCAAACTGAATGCTACCTGAAGCATTCAAACCCAAACATTGTAACATTAAGTGTGCTGCATAGAAGAACTCATCTCAATCACTGCTATTCCTCATTCCGGACCATGAAACAAACTTTACAACTCAAATGCATACAAAGTGCGTTGCCCAAGTTTTTGCTCCTCACACTCATATTGGGTAAAAGAACTCAAAAGAACATGGTTGTGACTACCAGCAATACCCACACATCAAAAACCCAGGTCCTTGTTCTACCTACCAAATTACTATCCAATTCCCTTCAATCCAATCTCATAACTGAAGCACAAAACACAAAAACTTATGGAGATAGTTTTGCTCAACAACTACAAATCAAAAGGGCATGCTTAAAAGGTGTAAAGATAAAGTGGTTTTTACTACTTGATATCATATTCAAGTTAAAGCAGACTTAAAGCATTTTGAGCAAACATCAACAAAGTGACATTTTTCTGTTTTGGAGTGGCATTTTTTATCCTAGTATTTGCTCAGATGTTCACAGAATCCCCTTTTGGTGATTCTGCAACCCCCAATGTTCATGCACTTGTCATAGTAGGCATTCAAAAAGCATTAATAGGTAGCAGTAGAAACCAGCTTTTCCATGTCTACTATAGGTGGATGCATGCTAGTTATTTGTAATATACGAACGTGCAAGTGAGAGATTTATTTGTGATTCCTTTTGAGTGATGTGCAAGTGTTTCCTTTCCTTCCTTCTAGTTATATCATTTAGTTGGTCATTCGAATGGTCTCAAGGTTTAGTCATGAAATGATGCAAATTAAAGAGAATTTTGACAAGAACAGTTTGGATTTGTCTGTTTGAGCATGGCATGAGTGCAACATATTACCGAACCTGCATCTATTGTTAGGTGTTAAATAATTCTCAAAAAAATAATATCGACTGATATTTGTCAAAATCTTTGAGGATCTGACTTGCAACCTAGGACAGACTATTGGCTTTCCTAGCCATTAGATTCGTGTTAATAGAAACAAAAATTAGGGTGCACTTTACATACTTATGGTTTAGTGTCAAAACTCTGAAATTTTCAAATTGGAACTACCCAAATTTTTCTTAGATTATTAAATATTTGAACAAAAACTTTCAATTGTGAATGTTAGGTAGGGTGTTGATAGTCTTAATGATGACCTGATAAGAGACTATAAGAGGTTATACATGAGTAGATGGTTTGACATACTTCATTTGGTCATACTTTACAATGAGTGACATGTGACAAGCATTTTGTCCCTTACTAAAGTTTTATGATGAATCCAAGTATGTTGGGCTAGTCCAAGGAGATGAAATTGTTTGAGTGACAAGTTTTGCAACACACGAAATACTAAGAGTGCATCCAAAAGTGGTTAAGCTTGGAGGTTTAATCATCCAAATCATCCACAATGAGTTTTTCATCATGTGAAGATCTAATTAAAAATGGGATGTGAATGTTGAGCTTCACTAATTCCAAGTTGGACATGACTTCACCTCCCTTGTTATCCAACCTAAATGAACAAATTTAGGTCTTCAAACATGAATTTTCAATTCCTAGAAAATACATGAGATGCATGAGTTTTAATGACTATTCAAGAACAAGGTAATGATGCATATTTTAATCTACATGGAATAGAAGGCACGTTCATATTTGGGGATAGGATCTTGTGTATCAAAATGATATGTAGATGAATTCAATATTTTGTGTTGGACCTTAATTAGATGTGAAGGAGGTCATGTTGGGAATATTTTTAAATTTAGATTTATTTCATTGTGGGTTGAAACAAGCAAAATATGAAATGTTGTTTAGGTTTATGCTAAGATTTAATTTCAAGTTTTAAAACTTGGGAAATATTTTTTCACTAATAGGAAATGTGGGTGCAATTCATTAACTTGGATCATTATGGGTCCTTAAAAGTGAACTTGATTCATTAGAGGATCTATTTCACTATATGTATTGATTAGGGGGGGCTATTTCATTAGATGCATTCACAAGGGGAAAGGGAGTTTAATTCACTTAATGATGAAATAAATTGGGCCCACCTCTGGTGTTAATCCACCAAGTGCATGTTTTATGATTTTTAAAAAATATTTCATGTTTTGTAAATGCTTGCAATTGTTTTGCATGAATATTTTTATCAACATAGACTCATGAAAATATTATACAAGTTTTTTTAAAACATATTTTCAATGTAAAATTATGAATGATCATAAATTAACAAGAACTTGGAGGCTTATGTAGGTCTATGCATATAAATAAACTTTAAACATCCTTGTGAATTTTTTTTTACATTAAGTGGCATTACCACAAAGATATGACAATGATAGAAGAAAAATTGTTGATTAAAACTAATTTTTGGTTAAAAAATGTTGTTTGCCACTACTTTTAAATTGCAAACAACATTTTCTAGATGCAAAATTGGGTCACAAACAACAATTTTTCTTTTAGTGCCAGAAACCAAAACTTTCACAAATATTTTTAAAATTTTATTACTAAAAATTTATATGTAAAAATATTCCTATTGGGAAAGTATATATAGATAGTAAAAAATTTACATGGATGATTATAAATGTTACATCACCAACAATTGTTGTAGCATGAATTATTTACTATTTTTATAATAATGTCAAAAGTTTAAGCTAAAACAATTGATGTTGACATTATTTTCGGGTTTGGGGTTTGAGTTTTTAATTATGTTTTCTTATTCATCCAAAAATTAAAAGTATGTTATATATAACCAAAATGACCTTGTCAAAACTTTACTGAAGGTTTTGAATTCACATTGAATTGAATCAGTTTAAATGATTACATGTTAATTCCACCCAAAAAAATTGTTTAAAATTATTAAATTTGATTTGTTCAAAATATGGTATTTTCAATAAAAAAAATTTAAAACCTTAATGTGAATATTTATAAATTATAATTATTTTTCTGAATAGATTTTTAAATAAGCTTCAAATTCACAAATTATTTGTTTTATTTTAATAAATTTTTATTAAAAAATGCATGTCAAATTTTGAATTTCCAGCAAGTTTCTCAATGAACATTTTAAAGTCCTTTGTGCTCAAAAGAGCTTGTGTGACTTCATGGTTGAAATGTTGGCACCTCTTCCATGAGGTTTTGAACTTGAACTTGGACAAGTGCAAATGACATTTATGTACATACACATATGTATATATGTACATGTAAACATAAATATACACATACAAACATTTTTGCAAATGCAAATTACACATGGATAAGATTATAAACAACATGTGGTTACAATTGTCGGATGTCACATGGATAAATTTCCCAAAAAACAATTTCAATATCACTATTTGTAACAATCATGCCCCATTAACTAGTGGACTAATCAAATTTACTTTGGTTAATTTGTTTGAATGCATTGAAAATCTAATGAAACACATGGTGAACTCAAGTGCATTTCCTACTAGTATTTGATCAATTTCAAAAATAAAAAAATAGTATGACAAGTCCTCAAGGTTTAAACTAGTTCATCTTTTTTAATGATCATGTAAATGTTATAAATTGGTGTGAAAGAATTTGATGGTTATACTCATTAAAGATTATATAACATATAAGTTGTTCAAAATTGCAATATGGAATATAAAAATGAAAATGAAAGATTGGATCAAGATATTAAACCTTGTCAAAGCCTCTAGATTGAAGTTCTTGGGAGCATTAACAATAATGAAATTTGGCATTGATCAATATTTGATATACAAGAATGAAATTGGATGATATAAGCAAGCCCATAACAACATGTATTAATTTACCTTGGAAGGACGAAGAAATTCTTTTCCATAAAAGAAGATATTTTATGTTGATAAAAAAAAAAGAATTAGGACTAGGCTTAAGCTTGAAATATGTAAGCTAGATGATTGGCATGAGTTATATTGACATTGAAAAAACCTTTAGGGTAGCAAAGGTAGCGAAACAAGTTATGGGTAACATGTGGAAATTCTTTTTTTCATCCCTCCATGAAGAACAAGAAAAACAAAACACCATTGAGGAGATTGTAACAAAGAGGTTTCTTCATCCTCTAACTCTATTTTTTTAAATCAACTTTTTCAACAAAAAACAGCAAGATAGGGGATGTTCACCTCAAGCTCGAATACTTCTTTGACATGTGTGGTTTGCAAAGCAAAGGATCACAATGTCATCAACTATATAAACATTGGAGACCACTAGCCAAGATGTGCTACTTGGTAATCTTTGTTAAAGCCACAAATATTTTTGCCACTTTAACCTTCGAATCACAACTAACACTTAGGCAAGACAAGGGAAATGAGTTAGAAAAATGAGGTAAAGGCATCCCATGATTTAAATGCACTCACACACATGTATGAAAGTGCAAAGGATGAAGCCCCAACATTCGCACTTGGGGAATTGGAAGTCCTAAGGTGTCTTAAATCTTTGGATAAAAGTTTAAGGAACCAAACTTTGTCCAAATCAAACCCTTATTAAACAACTAAAAAGGTGTTAAACAATACTACGATGAAGTGAAGCACATTTCAAAATAGATATGTATCATTGGAAGACATTTTTCAAAGGCTACAAGTTTTTCCATACAATTTTTGAATTTGGAAACAAAATGAAACAATCATAACTTGTTAATGAAAATTTTGGGAAAATGGTAAGGTGCAATCACAACCTCTTTGGTGTTTTGTGTGAAAACAATGGGTGGGCCAATCAAATGGCATGACATAATATCAAAGACAAGACAAGGACACAACTTGGAAGAAAGCATATCAACTTGACAAACTTACAACTTGATAATGAACAGAAATTAAATGATTTTATTATTTGAACAAGACATAATACAAGTTAGGCACAAGATGGAAAAGGAATACAAAGGGCACAACTTTTGTTAATATAATTGACAAGCCATGTGCCCTGAACCTTTTTTTATATTATCCAATGGAACCTTTTGTAACATCATTAATCTTTCAAAAAGTTCCAATCAACTAATCCTTCTATAAGTTTCTACGAAATAACCTTTTAGAAACTTCCACTAATCATGTCTTCTAGAAGGTTTTGCTGATTTTTATTTTTTAAATAAACATATTTTTAAAGGATCTTTTTTAAAACTTTCAAATTTTTCTAAAACTTCCAAACATATTCATCAAGGACCTTCCTAGAAATTTATAAAAATTTCCAAACATATTTTTCATAAATCTTTTTGGGAATTAAAAAAAACTTCTTAGCATATTTTTAAAGATCTTTTTAGAAACTTCTAAAACATTCCTTCATTGTTTACTATCCATGACATAAAACTAGATCTGATTGTGAAAGAAAATATTATTATAATCATTTTTTACAAGTAAAAAAAAATTATATGACCCAATAAAGTGGTACAATTTATTATTATGTAATGGTATATATAAAATATTTCTCATAAATACATCATTTTCAAATCATTTTAAGTATTTTTAGGAATCTTTTAAAATATGAAAACATCTTTACATTGTTTTTAAAGCTCTTGGATATTCTATAATTATTGAATTCATTTCAAATTTAGCCAAATGTTCCATTAACATATAAGAAAAGTTTCTAGAAGTATACCAAACATTGACTTGATTTATCATTTTTAAATGTGAAAAACAAAACTATAGTTCCATTTTTTTGTGGGTTACACCTATTGTGATTACACCTAGCATTTAGATGTAAACCTCATAGGGAACTACATAATATATTATAGGAAGGAAGGTGGTGCTTATTTTCAAGTTTTGGCCATGACAAATTTAATGAATATAAGATACCACGTGATTTGTTTATGTACCAAATTGGCTCCAAAATGCACTAACTACCTACTTACATTTGGTTTGTGTAATTTGACATGTCCTTGAGTAGGACTTGAAAAGCTCATTCTAGTCCCATCCCAAAACTCTTGTTGGGAGTTAGGGAATGCACTTTATGTTTACATCTTGTTACAAAATTAAAGATCAAAGAAGTTCTTTACCATCGATACCACTTCAAAAACCTAAGGGTGCACCAAATGTGGCTTAAACTTTACCTTGTATGGAATGTTTGAACACACAAAAGTTTGATGTGTAAAAAAACCAAGAGATGGGAAAAGGTTTAATAATATTTTGTTAAATAAAAAATTTAGTTGTTGATTTTTACAATTTAAATATAGATACAATAGGTTACGTTAAATGTTCAATGTTAAATAAAAAAGGGTAAATGAGTAAAAATACAATGGGCATTTTTTAACCCACTAAACCAAGGATTTGAAGAGCGAGTGTGAGCCACCACTATTTTAATAACTATAGGTAAAGTTGCCACCTTTGTAAGTGGACATGCACCATTCCTCCTACTTAATAATGGAGGTAGATAAGAGATTTGTGAGGTGGAAAGGAGCTTAAATTTTTCAATTAAGCATTTACATGCCACCTATTATCCTAAGGTTTACATACATACATATGCAACATATTTTTTACAAGATAGGTTACCAACATGAAACTTGACATCAACTTTGTTGGGTTTCATCCATAGGCTATACTAAAGCCTCAACATGCCTATCAATTTACTTTTTGACATTCCATAGTCAACATATCTCATGTGTGACATGATTAAGCATTGAAAGTATACATCAAGATTGTTCATCCCTTCTTAGGGCACATGTTTATAAATACATATACATATGGTGCACCTAAGATTTATTGGCAACCTTGTAAGACTATTGTGAGCACATAGACGAATGTTCAATTTTGTTTTACCTTGTTTATTTTGTTGTGGGAAAACAACCCCCATTAGTTCCAAACCATGGTCACCAAAAATATGTTTAGTACTTCCCAAATCAAACATAATTCCTACCAAAAACCCATGTTCAAATTTAAGGGCAATTTTTTGGTCACCACCTTTTCAATGAAGAAAATAATAGTGTTTAATATGTTCCAAAGTTTTCACAAATACTTATTCTTATGAAGCCCCAAAGTAACGAATAATATGAAAATGTAAGGCGATGTCGCAACCCTAGCCTTAGGCTCGCGACCAAGGCAAGGGTTTGCAAAGGTGTAGGCAAAAACTAAGCCCGGGAGTCACATTTCATACTCCTAGGAATGCAAAAGAGTGTGAGGGAATGAACCCTCACACTCCCAAGTGAACTCCCATTTTGGGAGTTGGAATCTCAATGGATTCCTGAATTTTCATAGGGCAATTGCGAGGGTCAAAACTCATTGGATTGAGACGTTCCTTACATAATTAGAAAGCTCTTGGAACGTAGATTTCTGAAATGGGTTCAAATCACCCATTTGGACACCTGAAACACAAGTTATGGCCAAAAGAAAGGTTGGGAGTCAAATTGGCAATTTGACTCCCAACCACTAAAAGTCGGGAATCACCTCGATTTCCTTGCGTGTAGGTGGCGTGTGACATACCATTAAAAGCTCTCGATGAGGGCTACAACTTTGCTTTAGACCTCATCTCAATTGGAAGTATTAAGACAAAGTTATGGGCCCCCAAAGTGCAAGAGTCCCAAGTTTGGGAAGTTTGACAAAATGTCATTTGGATGTGGGCCTCGTGGAGAGGCATAGAGTATACTATAAAGGGGAAGGTGGTGGCTTCCCCCAAGTCCGGGCCATGATGAGTCTTGTGAATCCGAGTTTGCCCGTGGCCTGTCCTAACACCAAAAATGCTCCAATTATGCACTAACCAACTTGTTGTTTGGTTTTGTGCAGTTCTGTGTAAGTGATTGAAGTGCTTGTCAATCTTCCTAGTCCCATCCTAGAGCTCCAGCATTTCCTTCTACCCTCGAAATGTTGTGAACCAGGGAACGTGCCCCAACTTCCTACTCTTTTGTTGTTTTCATCTTAAACTCACATTTGAGTTTCTTGAAGAGGTTGGGAGCGCGTTAAGTGAAGTGAATGAATATCAGATTAAAGGTGAACTAAGTTATCATGAACATAAAGTAAGGCCTGATGATCATGGTTGCAATAAGGTAAAGGATGCATTTAATATGTATCAAAGCGAGGTTTGGTGTTTAAATAAATAACTTTTAATGTTTATAATTTATACAAATGTTGCATTTACACAATATGCTATGAGTTCTTGATCCAATTGTAGTGGATATTAATGTTGAAATCACATCATTTTAAAGAGTTGCCAAGTGGGGAATTTGGTCATATGTGTAATTTTGTTGAAATATTTAGCCCCCCCCCCCCCCCCCCCCCCCCCCCCCCATTTTTTTCCTCTATTTTTTTTTTTTTTTTTCTTTTTTTTGTTAATATATATATTAATATAATTTTATTAATATTTAAAATTTAATAATAAAAAATTATTTTTTTAATAAAAAAAAAAGTAGAATTGAATAAAAGGGGGGGGGGGGGGGGGGGGGGGGGGGGGC
>Ga0116227_10010132_pt1 | contig 16647 bp, 12 predicted proteins | sample S1TSphgellanicum_FD_89693 | JGI IMG/M metagenome (GOLD analysis project Ga0116227, IMG submission 89693) | Host-associated microbial communities from peat moss isolated from Minnesota, USA - S1T2_Fb - Sphagnum magellanicum MG | ecosystem: Host-associated > Plants > Peat moss > Unclassified...
TGATTTAGGTGATAAAGTAAAATATTGTGAGAAGGGAAGAAGGCCCACCGGGGGGGGGGGGGGGGGGGGGGGGGAGGTGATGGGGTGCAATTGAATGGATGATTGAATTTTTCAAATCATTTATTCAATATGTTTAAACTATGGTCATCATGGTGTGTTCTTGGCTACTTTAAGTGCATAGACTCAAATTAACAAACTTTGATGGCTTTCACAAATTATTGCATTGACTCAATAGAAGTGCTAACTCTTAGTTTGCAATATTCATAAGTAGCATGAGCTTTAATGTCATCTACAAGCAACCTCATAGTTGATGTGCACTTTTGAAGAAAGGACGATCCTCTCTTGGTTGGAACATCTCTTTTATGAATGAAAAATAAATCATGTGCACAAACTAAATCCAATATATTGAGAAACCAACCTCTTCTCATTTTAAACCATTGTATAAATCACTTTTCATTCTAAGTAGGTGAGCCACTAAAATAATCTTTGAAAAACTTTTAATACCCAACTTCTTTGTCTTTTTGAACATTGGTAGATCATCCAAACATTAGACACCACATTGCTTGGGTGTTTCTAACCCCTTAGCTTCACCCACTTGATTTGTGATGACCCCCAACATAATCTCCTTAAAATCACCATCCTCAACTCCTATCTAAATTTGTGCAAGCAACTATGCTTTCTGAGCTTTCATCAAAATGTGAAGCTTTAAGAGTTATCTATGCTCAAAGCTCTCCATGTGTGAACCTTTTTATGCACAAAGATTTTTTCTTTTTGGTCAAACTTAGTGCACAATATTTCTTTTTCTCTATGTGTGATCCTTTCTCTTTCAAATGATTGCAATTTTTCCTCAAAATGCATCATCCTCTCTTTGTTACAAAGCTCTTTATGTGTATATTGAAAAATATGAAAGAAGCATCTTGTGTGATTCATTACACATAGTTGTAAAATGTTTTATACATCATAGTTAAAAGCTCAAGATCGAAATATTTATACAATTATAAAGGTAGATACCAAAGGACACTTCCTTTGGTATCTTTGGAGTCTATAGTAATTGTCTACAATTAGGAATATTAGTGAATTGTACTAGTGATATATTTTTATTTCAAGGAAGACTTTTGGTTAATATATCAACTATCATATTTGTGGTAAGAACATAAGCTAATAAAATTTGTTTAACTAAAATTTAATCACATGTGAAATGATATTGAATGGCAATATGTTTGCTTCTTGAATGAATAAGGTTTGCAATGAAGGTAATTACACTTTGATTATTGGAATAAATAGTGGTCAATGCAATTTGAAGAAACCATAATTCATATAATAACTTGTGGATCTAAATAGCTTTAGCAAATTATTTTAAATAAAACCATGTATTCAAATTATGTATTGGATAAAGCAACTAAGGTTTTTTTTTTGTTAACTCAAGTCACAACGCCACCTATTAACATAAAGCAATAACTTTGAAGTGGATCATCATGTATCTTTATCACCCACCCAATCCACATCAAAAAATTCATATAAAATATTGCCATTGTTTTGATGTTGGCATTTAATTCCCATGTTCAAAGTGCTTTTAATGTATCACATTGTGCATTTTAATGTTTGCTAGTGAGTGAATCTTGGATGGATAAAAATTGAGCTAAAAAATTAATTATACGCATCCCTTCACCTTACACTTGATTGAAGAGGTGCATTGCATAGATAAACACCAAGGATGGTAACAATGACCACATGAAGCCACACATATATCATTGCAATGAAAATTTTCATTATAGATAAGGCAATCTTGAACATGAATGACGTACATTATTTTTTTCAAAATTTACAAGTCTAGACATAGGAATTGGACATGTGAAAGGAACACAACCTGACTTCAATTGAAACTAGTATTTAGTAATCAAAGTTTTCAATTTCTCAAGGACAATTTGGTTTTCAAGGTGTTTAATATATGTGCTCTCACAAGAAATTAGGGTTTGTTCATGAGATTGGCAATTTGACTCTATAGACATTAACTTTGATTCTACTTGCATTCAATTCCTTTCTTCAAAATGAAGTTTTTGTAAACTCAAAACCCTAGAAGCTTACTCATGTTCTATTTTACTATCAATTGATTAAATAAGCACATTGGTCATATGTACAAACAAAATTTTTAAAGGACTTTTGCATACCCAATTGGGCAACATCAAGATCATCCCTAACCTTTTCAAAGTCCACCCTAGCTTGGGCATGGACAGCTCATCGATCATTGAGCATCAACTTGGCTCATTGATGCTCAAGCTCCTTATGTTCCTTCTCCATCACATGCTTTTCCAAATGTTGCTTCATAACAAAAAAATTATGTTACTTCTTGATACATAGGTCATGCACAACTTTAATAATGCCTTTAGGAATCACTAGTCATTGCGTAGTTGGCAAAAGTATAGATTTCATGGATGTAACAACTTTTTTCGACACTAAACCTTCATGCTTCAATTTTGAAGTCTACATGATGCGTTGGCTATGTGGTGCCAAGCTTGAAGGAGCCCAAGGGATTGATTTCAAGAAACTTCAAGTGTTAGGAATAGCAAGTGTGCCATTACTCCATCTTGGTAGGGGGGTTGAATGAAAAAAATAGGTTGACCTAAGCTTGTAACTAAAGAGTTCCTTGACACAACTAAACCTGGAGTTGAAGGAGGCACAAAATGAACACAAAGATGACTCAGACTTAATGTTTGTGGGTGTTTGCATGTTACGGTGTAAAATTATTTTTTGAAAATAGTGAGTGCTAAAAGTATTCAAGTTGCAAAGTTTTGTACATTGTTGGCCCCTTTGGCCAAAATTATTTAAGTCTGTGGATAATGATCCAATGGTACTGAGTTGTCCATACTATTTTTATATTTAGATTTAAATTCAAAACAAGGGGACACATGAAAGCCCACCAAACTAGTAATGGGGCTTGTATTCATTTTCAAATAATTAATTATTGGCAAAATGGGCTGATGATGATAATGGTAATCGTAGGACATTTCTTAAATTGGTTTCTTGCTAAAAATAGTAAGACAAGTGTTGAAATGTTATTGGTTCAATTACATTTTCACATCACGCTAATTATAGGTAATCACTCATCTATGTGATGGTTTGGTTGTGTAGGTTTTGTGTAGGCCTATCATGTAGGGGTTGTCTCTCTCTCGTTTCATCGCCACCCCATAAGTTGTTTGATTTCCTGTGGTTTGAGTTTTTGGGTTGCTACACGTTATTGAAATGAAGTGTTTTAAATTTTTTTTTGCACTATTTGAGTTTTTTTAGTTGCTACAGTGATCAAACATTTTGTGTCATTTTTTATTTTTTGCAAATTGTGGTTGGTTTAGTTGTGAAGGCAAGATTTTGGGATCATGAAGTCAACAAGTTTTGAAAGTAGTGAAGTAGGGTATGAGAGCAAAGACACATTTGACACAAGAGTGTTCGGACTCCATCACCAAATCAAAAGACCTTGTTGTAAAGATAGAAGTTCAAATGGAAAGGCTTAAGAAACCCCCACTGCAGAGGGACTTTGCATACTTCATGAAAATCAGGCTAAACGGTTCACATATAAACCTTCATAGATTGAAGGTTAGTTGTGACATGCCTATGGAAAAACTTGTTGAGACCTTTTACAAGGTTATTCCACGATCAAGGTTTCGATCCATAGAATGTTGAAATCCTAACATCAAGGTGAAGGTGGAAAAGATTTGGCTTCTATGTTATGGGAAGGCAAAGATGCATTATTCAAAATTGATTACAAATTAATTTGCATTGGGCATTGTTGCAAAAAAGTTCAAAAAAGTAGTAAGTTAGGTTGCATTCACTAAAGAAACCAACACGAATCAACACTCAAAATACTTTAAGCGAATGAATAACATGGAGGCTTGAAGGAAGGACTTGATGAAAGTTGGCAAAGACATTCATCTAAAATGAGAATTATAAGTTAAGGAAGATCTTGAGGCCAATGACACAAAGCCTGAAATTCCCACAAACTTGTGTGTACCTGAACAACAACAAGTTTCAAAATAGTGGATTTTGAAGTTACAAGGTGAAGTGGCTTAGTTGTTGCAGCTTGCTTCTATGGAGCTGGAAGTTTCAAGAAGCAATTTTGAATGAACACAAAAGGAGAAACAGAAGTTGGTTGACCAATTGTGAATTGTCAGAATGTTAATGGAATCCATCTAGGCTTTTTTGATGGAGGAGAAGGAGAAGACAAAGGTCTTAGAGGTTGAGGATCGACAACATGAATTGATTCTTTGTTTTGATTTTGCTATTGAAAGTGTTTATGATTTGGAGCAACTAAATGATTTGGCCGAGCTAGTAGAGGTATCATCACCTAAACTAATTAATGAAGAGCTTAAGTTGAAATTAAATGCATTGATAACTCAAAGAATTAAAAAAAATGCTCTTAAACATAACTATCAAACATGAAACATAATACAAAAAATTTGGGGTTGAATTGGACCTTAAGGTGAAAGCATGGTAAAGTATACTAATTGGTGATCCCTACCAACAAGTAAAAGTAGACTTGGAATCTTTTGCATTTTAGTCATGCCATAAATTTTGGGGTGTACTTATCATATTAAATAAACCATATATGATCATTCTTGACATATATTATTACTTTGACTACTTTATTTATTTATTAAAAGTTTATTACTCTAGTTGATATTGCACATTTTCTAAATCAAACAATTCAAATGATGTGCTGCTAATGTTTGAGCCATTATGCACCTTGGTACACATTTTTTGGAATTTGAATTTTTGGATTATGACAATGTGAAGCCCTTCAAAAGTAAGTTTTCCATAAACTCATATTTGGCATCCAAAACATGTTTTTTGATATGACACTAAAGTGCATTGCATGTGCTTGGTCCATTAAATCATGCCCCAAACCCTTTCAAAATGCAACATATGAGTGAAATTTCCAAATTAATTTTTTTTTGACCTACTTTCAATCTACTTTCTCACAATAGGCCAAACTAGCAAATTTTGCAAAGTAGGTTTTTAAAAAAGGTTTATACAACTTTTGAAACTTTCAAAAACTTCAACATATCACATTTGATGCCCTCATGTTGTTCAAAAGGACAATCTCCTCTGGCATCACCTATTTTCTAATCTACTTGTCACAAATTTGTGTTTTTTTACTCAAGAGGACTACTTTTTTGGTATACTTTAGCATGCTTTCACCCCTTAAGGAAATAGAGCTTAGAGAATTAGAACAAAGAAGGGTGTTTTGTGAGTTGCAATACACTTCTTTGGGGGAGTAGCATGTTGCTTTCATAAAGAAGGGGCAATGGATCAACAATGCACCTTCATCTTTTGTGTAACCCAAATATGAAGTCTAACATTAGGCTTAATTTCTTAAAGATTACGCCATGTGTTGTTTGTTTGTGTGGATTCCCACCCAACGTGATATCATAGTTCCTTCATGTGTCTATATCACCTATGGTGTGCTTTGATACACTTCAAGCAAAATAGCAAGTGTGTAGATATTCATTGTAGGACAGATATGTCCCTTAAGTGGTACAAAAGCTTTAGTTTCAAAGAATTCAATAAGGAGTTGCTAGAGAAAAAAATATTTGAAGGTTGTGAGGAAACTTAGTTACAACATCTCAATTTGCATAAGCAAACTGCATTGGCAAATTATCCTAATGTCGATAAATTTTATATTTTTCTTACATTCCCTTGTGATTGTCATTTTTTGTTGCTACTACTACATTTGTTCCATCAGTTGAATATTGCACTCTTATGTGGAGGTCTATTGAAGTTGTTTCTTTTGTTGTGGTTATTTGCTTCATAAGTTTTGGAAGTGGATACATTTGCTACTGTGTTTTCCATTTCATGCATTTGTTACATAGGTAGATACCCTTGGATACACTCTATTACATTAACAATAGAATACAAAATTTTGAACTTAATGTAATTTGCATATTGTCTGCACTCATGGTTCCTTTTATAGTTGGTCTTTGTTATCCAATATATCTTGTGTTTATAAACAACAACCTATACAAGTTCAAGTTTTGGATTGATTACATTAATGATGTATAGTGTATGAGTTTATACACCATCAACTTTACCCTCTATGTATCTATTAAACAAATCTATCATTACGTGTACCATGTTTTTTCATAGAGACTAGTATCAAAGTCTATTGTTCATACTTGCAAGTGTTATTCTTAATGTTTTTTCAGCAAGTAGTCACTTCTAAGTTCTAACACACTATTTGTTTTTCTTTATTTTGTATTTGCAATTGTTCATACTAAACTAACACATTTTGTATGGTTCTTATGTTTTTGTGCAATTGTTCATACTTCTAGCAAATTTTCAGTTATTTTTTATGTAGTTTTTCCATTTTTTTCATATTTTTAACACATTTTATTTTGTTATTTATGTAGTTTTTGCATTTGTTTGTATTTTTAATAAAATTTATGTTATTATTTATGTTGCTTTTGTAGATGTTCATGTATTTTTCTTTGTTGTACTATAATGTACATTTTATATTATTGCCATACTATGCACATTTGATGTAGGGGTTGTTTGCATATTTGATGTACTATACATATTTTATGTATAGTACATGTAGACATTGTTGTTTTATGAGTTGAACAATGTTGTATATGATTGTGCAAGGTCTTTTATGAAGACATTTATGGAGCCAAATTTTGTTTACATTAGGACCTTTAGTGTGGGTGAAACAAGCTAAACTAAAGAGTCATTTCAAGAGAAAAAGGTAGGTTCATGCATGTTTAACCTTTCTCCTAAAATGAAACAATATTAACAAGGTGTGGTTAGGAAACACTTTGTTAGTAAGAAGTTGCTGAAGGACAATGATGGGCATGAAGAGTGTGTAGGTTTGGCAAGGGTTGCATTGGGTCAAAATGTTTTGGTTTCAAATGAAAAGATTGATAGTCTTGGTCAAGAATTGAGTGGATCACAAGATATGTTTCATGAAAATTTAGAAGAAGGCCATGAAGATCCTTTAGCTGTTTTAATCCATGATATGAATGTTATTAAAAGGACGCTAAAAATAAAATACAGTGCTGAGACCTATAATTCAACTGGAGGCACCTCATAGTTAGGGTCGATTGTCATTGGAGGTCTTATTATCAAAGATGGTGCTCTAACAATCGAGGAGATGGTGTTTCTTACATTAGCCTTCTTGACCAAGGCCTTGCTTTTTTTATCTTCACTTAGTCCGTGCATCAAAATTTGTAATGCCTTTGGTTCATTATCACGTAATATGCAACATACATGTGTATTATATGTCTGCAGAAATTGAGGTGGTGATTTGTGTTAGCTTATTAAACATGGAAAATATTTTTTGATTTTGAATGAATGAATTCGGTTTTTTTTGTGGGAACTAAAAGTTGAAACATGGATCACATCCTACTTAAGGAACTTGTAGGTACTAGCTAAAACAAGTCCAAGTTTTTGTGAGATTCATTGACATGTCCAAGTCTTTATTTAAAACAATTCCAATTTTTTGTGGGATTCATTGACATGTCTAAGTCTTTATCTAAAACAACTCCAATTTTTTGTGGGATTCATTGACAAAGTAAAAGTGAATGAGCTATGATATGTATAAATTGCTAGGACATAAATTTTGGGTTCCATTTCAATCTTCACTTATTGATGTGTTAAATATATCTATTTTGATCTATGTGCAACCATAAGATATTGAAGGGTAGTTACAATATTTGTATTTTTGAACTACCCTTGGAAAGTTTCAACCTTGTTTTTATTGTTGATGATGAGGATATAACTCCTTTCTAGGAACAAAATGTGTGTTGATTATAGTTGTTAGATTATGAAGTAAAATGATGTTATATATGTACTATTGTAAACATGTGAAATGTTGGTTTACCATGGAAAAGACATTGAAGTTAGGTGGGCTCCATGTTTATTGCATTAGGTATTTCAACAAATTTAGTGCCATTCCTTAGTTTGTGTTTGACCATTTTGATTGTTGAAAGATTTAGCTTAACATAGAGAAAATTAGGTCTTTAAACTACCATCAAATTGTAGGTATTTTAGTTATCAAGATTTTTGACAATGTTGTCTTGGAACTTGACCTATTAGTCTGCCAAAGCATATTAAACGCTCTTCAAAATACAAATACTTTTATCCAAATGCATAGTGAAGTTTGATGGAATTAATAATAAAATTTCATAAAGAAAGAGCTTGTTTGATCAATTCTACTCACTTAACATACAATACTAGTTAGTCAACAAAATACGAACTATATGGTCTAAAAGGCACATATAGATTTGTGTTGTTGAAGCATGGTATTCTAGATTAATGCATCAGGTTTTGAGATGGATTAGCACAATGAGATTACTGTAGCCCAAGGGCAACCAATACCACCTTTTGAACATTGGACCTTTATCACAAACATCTATATATACACTTCTTGTAAGAGCATGTCTTTCATTTCTCTCTTTCTACCTACCTTTATGCAACATCTTTCAATTTTTATTTTAACATTTGGATGTAGTATTCAAGATTTTGGAACCCACATTTCTTAGGGATAGCCATCATAGGATTTCTTTGAAAATTTGGATTAACACTATTGGACATTCTAGCACACATAGACTTGCATGAGTTAAGATCAATTTTTTTTTTTTTCATTGGATGGACATAATTTATCTTTTTTGACAACTTTGGGTTTTATGATTATGTATAGGTGTGTTCAAAGGAACAGATTTGAACAAACTCAAAGTAGGCCCAAGAGATCATGCATTTGATGTGCTTGAGGTTCAAATTAGGCATTTTGAGGCTTGAGGATTAAATCAAGCATTTAGGTTTAAATCAGATTGTTTGGAACAATGATTTTTTAATAGAATATGTACATTTTGTCTTCATTGTAACTTGCAGTTTACAATGCCTTGAAGGATGTTATTGCAATTATCAAGTATTCCAAACTCAATGTTAATGTTTGTCTTTTAAGCAATGGTGATGGGTTTGATGGCTAAGCAATCAAAACTATCAACTTATTTGATATTATTCTAGATCTAGACTGAAGTAAAATTAGGCACACCCCTACATCTTGCATTTGTGGTGCATAGTTAGAGCATAACATTTTGGGATAGTTTGATATGGGTGCTCATCAATCTGAATATTATTCATAATATGGGAGGATTATCTTTAGCTCGGCCATTATTGGTGGCATGTGAAATGTGGATTTGTAGTTGAAAAACTTGCATTAGTAATTGAAATCAACCAATATTGATTAGATAAAATTGTGCCATATTTGTAAGAGCTTGTAGCTGACATTGGAACAACACGAGTGAAGCAGTTGTAGCTGACTTAGGCCTTAAGAAACCATCTTTGGAACTTACAACTAAGATGAATGCCTATGTGAAAGTTAGAACAACTCTCATTGACCATATTTTTTCTTGTTAGGTTATTAAAGTAGTGTAGGTTTATAATAGACATAGGCTACTAAAGGATAACAATGGTAAATACACATGATGGCCAATGACCTCCATTTTCTAATATACCTCCCATTGTATCTTTTGCAAGACATTAGCATGTATGTTGATTCCCAAGTGCGGGTTCAGTTAGCTACAAGTTACCACAGGTTTAACTTTTTTTATGAAGTGTAAAATATTAGGTTAATACAAGAATATGAATTAACAATTGACAATTGTCCTTTTGATCACTTTGTCCAACAATGTATGATAATTCTTTTCCACAATAGTCTTGCAATGGTCTTGGGTATTTCATATGGGTGTTGCACTTAATTATGACCTTTGGAATACCAAATGTTTGAAATACTTCCATGCTAACTTGTTTATTTTGTTTATATATATATATATATATATTATAATCATGCAAATTCACAATTGCAAGTGCAGTTTTGTGCATAATATGTTTTGTAATAAAATAACAAAGTGTAAATTGATTGCCATTTGCTTGAAATTTTGTGAAATTATTATGTGATCTCCAAATACCAAAAATGTTCATTTGCAAAACATGTTGGGCCCAAATGTTAATGTGAAGACTATGATGGACTTGCAATGAAGGACTTAAAACAACATATATTTTGAAATATGGGTTGAAACTATGTTGCATATTATAGGTGAAAATTTGTGTGAATTTGGGGATTAAAATCCTCATTAATTCAAACTACCTAAGCATTTGTAACACATGATTTTTTTCATGGTTATTAACATTAAACATGGATAGAAAACAAGAAATTATACCACAAATAAAGACTTTAGCCTCATGCATGTACTGTGATAGCTTTTATAGGTGGTGATCCTCCTCATTAAGATCTAATCTTAATCAAAATGTCTATCCATGGTAGAATCAACGTCAACACTTAACAAAAAATTGGTATATATCCTATTGTTAAAATTACAAAAGGACCAAAATTCGATAGACAAGCTGATTAGCAACAATTGCAAATGCACAAAATAAAATCAAACCACACATTAAAATGTAATAGAAATCTCTACAACAAATTATCAAATCATTTGGAATTTTTCACTGGTGTTCTGGCCTTTGACTTTTTCTTTGCCCTGGTATCTTTGGCAGTTGTAGTCTTTGACTTCAATTTATTGCTTTTTGTCTTTGGGGTCTTGATGACTTAATAAATTTTTTTGCTACTTCTAGCTTTCCTAGCTGTATTGGATGGAGATACTGTTACATTCCTACTACACATAAAGGTTCTCAAGTGGGTAGGCTTAGTTTTTATGAAATCTTGCCTTTCTTTTTCACAACCTTCATATTTTTTTTGGGTTGTTTTGCTTTTGGCAAAGGTGATTAAACAACATTACCATTTGATCTAGACTTTTCACTAACACCATTTTCAACTTCCTCATTCCCATTATCATCCTCTTCATCCTTTTCCTCTTGTTCATCCTTTTTGTCCTCCTCTTCATGGTCATGCTCCTCCTCTTCCTTTTCATCTTCTATAGATATGGCATCTTGGTCACTATCATCACCTTCCACATTAATATGGGACTAGTTTTTGGGTGAAGGTACACTAGGGGTTCCAAAATCCATTTCATGTGCATCCATTAGAGTTTTTGGATTTAGAGTGTTGCTAGAGTCTTTCTTTTCCAAAATTGCTGTGTTGGATGAAGCTTTCTTCTTCTTAGGTGACTTTATTTGAGAGGAATTTTCCTATTTTGGCACCAACAAATTAGATGTAGATTTGCCTTTAGACCCACTTTTGCCTCCTCCTAATTCTGAAATAGCGCCTCCACATTCCTAGGAGATGTTTTTTTTACCTTCAAGCCCATCACATGGTATTTGTTCCTTCGTCAATACCCTCATTATCAAATTATTGCCATATGTTGTAACTCATTGCTGGGCAAGGCATTAGGTGGATCAAGTTGTAGTTTTTGTTGACTTCAACTTGCATTCTTATACACAATTTTGGAAATAAGTGTTTTGTTTGGCCTATGGACCACCTCCATGGTGTTTGGTGTTACTACTTGTGTTCCACATTTGGTGGCTCCAAAGTTAGAGTCCTCAATCCAAGAATGTTGGGAGACATGACCTTTGTGTTGTGCAATCCCATCCATTGGAGTATTCACATTAGGTGAAGTAAAATAAAAGGCAGAAGCACTCAAATGCAAGCTTTCTAGCTCATTTGTCCTTTTATTAAAATAGTTAGCTTCTATTACCCACACTAGAAAAAAAGGCCAATATGTGACCAACATATGTATAGTTACTTGCGACTATTTGGTTTTTACAACTAAATTTTTGCCTTCTGCAATTAGTGTGACATCATGCTAACATCAATCGAATCACCTACAACTAGCTTGCAACTAATTTGCAATTAAATTAGTTTACACCTATATATGGGTTGGATTTATCATCTAAGAGTAACCATCTAAAGTCCCATTAGTTGCAAGTGAAGTGGTGATTAGTCACAATCAACATATGTCTATATACATCAGTTATAATAATAATTTGATTTACAATAAAACTTAATATTCATAATATTTTATTGTAATTAAAGTCATTCATATGATTATAGTAATTATAGTAATTTAATTACATTAAATTATTTATAATTTCAAATAAACTAAATATATTCCAACATAGATTATTATATTAAATATTTTTATATTTTTAATAAAAATAAAATAAAATAATTAAGATATAATCATCATAATTATTTTACTTATACATTAATTATAGTATACACATAATTCATAATTCAACTTAATTATTCATAATTTTAATTTTTAATATTGCCATTACAATTAAATGAATTAATCAATTTTTTATAATTGTAAGACTTACATTATAGTACATTAGAATATTTAATTATGTACTAACAATATATAATTGTTATTACGTCGTAAAATTATAAAATAATTATATTGCAAATTTAAAATATTTAAAATAAATTATTTTACTTATTATTTATATTACTTATGTAAAATGAATAAATAATATTACAAAATTAATTCCCACATAAATTAAAATGATAGTTCCCAATCATAAAAAAAACTATTGTACTTACAACACTTATTTTTTAATAATAATAAAAAAATTGTGTCCTAATTGAGAAATTATGTCCTATAGTTACGATTTTTATTTCAAAATTCTATAATAATCTTCAAATAATGAGCAAAGTTGCTATAATTACTGTGTTTAAAAACAAAGATATGCCAAAATAATTGTATGTATTACTCATTAACAGTAAATGTTTTATATTAAAAAAAATAAAAAATATTAATAATTACTTTATAGTGGCATAAAATCATTGTAATTACTTAATTTATTTGTAAGTAAAAATTATAATAATTGAATAATTAATTTATAATTAAAAATTATTATTATAATTTATAAGTTAAGTTGTTATTTAAGTTTTTAAAATAATCATAATTTAATTAAATTATTAATGCTATGACCATAATTACATGGATTTTAATGTAATAAATTAAAATATTTATTTCTTGTAACTATTTGTTCATAATATATCATTTTTATAAATAATTATAAATAAATAAAAATAAAAATATTTATTAATTATAAGTTACACTAAACAATTATTGTTACAACATAAATTTTTAAATTTTTAAATTTATATTATTACAGTAAAATAAATCAATTATAGTAAATAATGTTACATTACTTTAAAAGCATTGTAGTCATTTTAGACAAGGATTATTTATAGTAATTCCATAATTATTTTGTGATTGAACATAATTATTCATAATATGTATTTTATAACTTTAAATCTGAATTAAAATGTTGGAAAATTTATAATGTACTTAAAAATAATTATTGTAATGATTATGAGTGTAAGAATTATTATATAGGGTGTTTTTATAAAAAATATTTTGTAATTATTTATGTATGATAAATAAAGTTATAATAATATTACAGTAATTAAGAAATATTAATATATGTTGAGCATATTATTGTATTTATAGTTATTACTTACCATGAAAAAAACATTTATTTGACTGATAATTTTTTTGAAAATGATAAATGTAATTATATAGCAGCTACATTAATTTTATTTAATTTATTTAAAAAATAATAATTTGTGTAGGAATTTATTTTCTAATAGCAATTATTAGTTCATTATTTTTAGTTTGAATATAAATATTTTAAGTGTATAATTTATATGTTAAATATATGTTAAATATAATCATTATTAATTAAATGATTATTTAATTATCTAGTGAACCATGTACTTGAATTGTTTAAAAATCTAAAAACTAAAAAAAAAAGGTATGAAGAAAGTTTCGAAGTTGCAACTTCAAAACTTATCCCATATTGTTTGTTTTCTATTCCTAATTTGAACACTATATAAACAAGGGGCGTGTTCATCCAATTTCACATTAATAAATGTGTGAATAAATGTGTGCGCATGGGATGAACCATTCAAAAGGTTTAACCGAAAACAAAAAGAAAAATTATGCATAATTTTAAACTACTTGCCTCCCCAACTTATTTATCTACCTAGTTAAATAGGTGCCTAGTTTGACCTATTTACCTAACTACCTAGGTATTTAGCTTAGGAAGGTAGGACCTACCTACTTACCTTTTTATTTAAGTAGGTAGGTAGGTATTTAGCTTGAGTTTGTAAGCACCTACTTGTGCACCTACCTAAGTACCTACCAACTTAATATTAGTATTTTGTATTAAATTCATTTGTAAATGCCACATGGCATATTTACATTGGGCCACATGTCATAATATAAATCATCCAAGTATGTGAATTGAATGTCCCGAATTATTTCAAAATAATAATAATAATAATTTTAAATAATTAAATATTGGGACACATGGCAACACATCATTTGCCCTCAATAATGACCAAAATAGTTGCATCTTAGTCACATATGACAATACATGTACAATGGAGTCAAAAGATGAACTTGTATTTGTTGATTTTTTTGTTCATCCAATACCTTTTATCATTTGCGAGTAATATCACATGCAATTTGTCCAAGGCGATTAAAGGGATTTGAGTCGAAATGTTGCTTGCAACTACAATTTAATTGTAAAAACTAGTAAAAAATATGTGTTTTTCTTCTAGTGCCACTTCAAAGCTTTATTCATAACATTTGTCAAAGGTTTTAAGTCTTTAACATCTGTCACATACCTATGAAAATTTAAAATTTGCTCAAAATCAAGTCAGCAAATGCATGTGCATGGCAATGAATTAGTCACTATTCATTTAGACACTTGAAATATGAAAACAAATATGATGGGCATAACCACATTGATGCATCTCCATTGACAAAAATTGTGTCCCTAAAGGGGTGTATCATAGAAAGCATCTATAATTTCATGAAAAATATATGGACCCGATGCTTCAAACTTTGTGTAATAGGGATGTAAGGTAGAACGAGTCAACAAGTACATGAATAATGTATGGACCTAACATGTCCCATTCCATTCCATGATTTCAAAGTGTCAAAATCTATAGTTCATGAAATCAGAGATCAACAGATTCCATTATCACAAACTCCATTTCATGAATTCAGAGCTCCATAGATTCCATTTCCATAGACTCTATTTCAAAGAATTCTAGAACTCCACAGATCCCATTCCACACTCCATTACCACATATTCCATTACATGAATTCAAAGTGCCGCAAAGTCTCCAATTTACAAATTCGAAGTGCCATAGATTCTCCACCAACTCATAAACTTAGAACAATATAAACTCAAGCATTAGAAAGAGTTTTACAAAACAGTAACCTTTATTACAAAAAGGCCAAACTCATTACAGTTGCAAGAATGCAAATACTAAATTGTAATTTCATCTTGTTCATAAAAATCTACAAGAGAAGTTTAACTTGAAGATTAAGATTTCACATACTACTCCCATAGCCTTAGGAGCATTCACCTTCAAGGGGTTGTTTACTATACCACAAAGTTCAACATACGGATGCCACCTCCTTTAGAAAAGATTCAACTTGAGAATAGTCATGGTCGCGATCCATGCATGACTCATATTCTTAACCATAATGCCGTGAGCAAAACAACTTCCAAGAAAATAGAGAATCTCAAAAGAGAAATCAGTCTTGATGCTGCAACAAGCAAAGTTTTTCATACTAGGGTTTCAAAACCAAGAATGTTTTTTCTGGCCAGGGATTTAAACTAGCAAAAGATTATACATATGACAAGATTGGAATTGGGGTCAAACATGATTAAACTAGAAATTGTTGTAGTCAATTTAGTTATTTAGCTTAAGATATTAAACAATTTAAGAATTATACCACTGTAGAAATGCATGACTAATATAACACCAAGATAATTACATGGACTTGACATTATTCTTAGTTCAATGCATTAACCAAGCTATTTTGAAATGAGGAGGTATTTGACATGTATGAGCAAATCAATTTCACATTACCATATACACATACACATAAATTAATTGAATTAGAGACACTAGTAGAAAATGGCCACTTTACAACTAGTCCCTACAACTAATTTTTAATTACAAATGACATTTGCAACTAAAATCCTAATAGTCGTGTTGGATAAGTCACATTGACATTAGTTGCAAATGACAACAAATTTTGGATGAAAGAAAAAGTCAATGAAATACGCCTTCATCCTTTGATTGGTCATATATGTATTTAAAAAAAAAATTAGGATGCAACTTTTTTAGTGAACAATGGGAATAAATTATGTGTTGCCACATGTCCCAACTTTTGATAATTAAAAATGTTTTATTGTTATTATAAAAAATCTAAGATGTTTAACTTTTATGTTTGAATGGTTTAGATTGTGAAACGTGGTGCAATAGAATTTGCCATGTGGCATATTAATTGAATTTGTCCAAAATAAATTTAAATCAATATTTAGGTAAGTAGGTTGAACTAGGTACCTACCTACGCCTCTAGGCTAAACACCTATTTAGATAGGACCTATTTACCTACCTAGGCCAAATATTTACTTACTTAGGTAGGTAGGTAAGTAGGCAGGTTAAAAAATAGGTAGGTAAGTTAGAAAAGTAGGTAGTTAGGTGTAAATACATGAATATTTTTATTTTATTTTGGGTTAAGTCATTATTATTGGCTCATCCCATATGCCCATGTTTTGAATATGAAATTGTAAAACAAAACACCTTGTTTATATACTTTTCGAGATGAGAATGAAAGCCAAAACATATGGGATCAACTTTTTAGTTGCAAGTCATTTGTGACTAAA
>Ga0116227_10010133_pt1 | contig 16645 bp, 10 predicted proteins | sample S1TSphgellanicum_FD_89693 | JGI IMG/M metagenome (GOLD analysis project Ga0116227, IMG submission 89693) | Host-associated microbial communities from peat moss isolated from Minnesota, USA - S1T2_Fb - Sphagnum magellanicum MG | ecosystem: Host-associated > Plants > Peat moss > Unclassified...
CACGTAAAACACGAAGTCTGGTTTCTCGACGCCGTCACCGCGCTTAATCAAATGCGCGTCGCCCGCGCTCTCGGCCTGCAAACCTTCGCGCTCTGGCGTCTCGGCTCCGAAGACGACTCCCTCTGGAAGATCTGGGACAACCCCCTCAAAGCCAACCCCGCCAAAGACCTCGCCGACGTAGCCCCCGGCCAGGACATCGACACCGAAGGCGACGGCGACATCCTCCGCGTCACCGGCTACCCGCAGAACGGCCACCGCACCCTCACCATGGACGACGACTCCACCATCCCGAGCCAGTACCTCTCGGCCGTCTCCGAAACCATGGACTCGTTCCCTCTGCCCTACACCGTCACCCAGTACGGCTACCAGCCCAAACAAGTCGCCATCACCTTCGACGACGGCCCCGACCCCATCTGGACGCCCAAGATCCTCGACGTCCTCAAAAAGTACAACGTCAAAGCCACCTTCCTCATGATCGGCGAAGAAGCCGAGGACAACGTCGGCGTCATGCAGCGCGTCTACGCCGAAGGCCACGAGATCGGCAACCACACCTTCACCCACCCTGACATCTCCGAAATCTCGCAGCGCCAGGTCGCCCTCCAGATCGACCTCACCGAGCGCCTCTTCCGCGCCAAGCTCGGTGTCTCGCCCGTCTACTTCCGCCCGCCCTACTCCATCGATCAGGAGCCGGACACCAACGACCAGGCCGCTCCCATCGCCGCCATCCAGGACCTCGGCTACGTCATCCTCGGCGACAAGATCGACACCAACGACTGGGACGAACACCCCCGCAAGACCCCGCAGGAAATCACCGACGAAGTCTTCCAGCAGATTCAGGACGCGCAAATCAAGACCTGGATGCGCGGCTCCGTCATCCTCATGCACGACGGCGGCGGCGACCGCTCCACCACCGTCGCCGCTCTTCCCGTCCTCATCACCGAGCTCCGCGCCCACGGCTACGAAATCGTTCCCGCCTCGCAGCTCATCGGCCAGACCCGCGACCAGGTCATGCCTCCGCTCACCACGCGCCGCGAACGCTTCTCCGCGTGGATTGACTCCATCACTTTCTTCTTCATTAGCTTCTTCAACCACTTCGTCATCTACGTCTTCTTCATCGGCGACGTCCTCATGTCCGCGCGCCTCATCATCATCGGTGTCTGCGCCGTCATCGACCGCCTCCGCAAGCGCAAGGACTTCGCCACGCCCGGCTACAACCCCCGCGTCGCCGTCCTCATCCCCGCCTACAACGAAGAAAAAGTCATCGCCCGCACCATCCGCTCCGTGCTGATGTCCAACTACAAAAACATCCGCATCATCGTCATCGACGACGGCTCGAAAGACGCCACCTACAAGATCGCCAGCGAGACCTACGCCAAAGAAATCGCCGAAGGCCGCGTCACCGTCCTCACCAAGCCCAACGGCGGCAAGGCCGAAGCCCTCAACTTCGCGCTCCAGTCCACCACCGAAGAAATCTACGTAGGCATCGACGCCGACGGCGTCATCGCGCACGACGCCATCTCCCGCCTCGTCCCCCACTTCGCCAACCCCAAGATCGGCGCCGTCGCCGGCAACGCCAAGGTCGGCAACCGCGTCAACCTCTGGACCCGCTGGCAGGCCCTCGAATACATCACGAGCCAGAACTTCGAGCGCCGCGCCCTCGACCTCTTCGACGTCGTCATGGTCGTCCCCGGCGCCATCGGCGCCTGGCGCACCTCAGCCGTCGTCGCCGGCGGAGGCTACGCCGTCGACACCGTAGCCGAGGACGCCGACCTCACCATGAACCTCCTCGAACAGCGCTACTGGGTCGTTTACGAGGACGCCGCGCTCGCCTTCACCGAGGCCCCCATCGACGCCTCCGGCCTCGCCCGCCAACGCTTCCGCTGGTCTTTCGGCATCCTTCAGGCCATCTTCAAACACAAGCTCGCCATCCGCAATCGCCGCGCGATGGGCCTCTTCGCTCTGCCCAACATCCTCATCTTCCAGATCCTGTTGCCGCTCGTCTCCCCGCTCATTGACCTCATGTTCGTCGCCGGCGTCATCCACTACGCCATCGACAAACACTTCCACCCCGAGACCGCCTCGAACGCCGACTTCTTCAAGCTCCTCACCTTCTTCCTCACCTTCCTCCTCATCGACTTCGCCGCCTCCGCCCTGGCCTTCCTGCTCGAACGCAAACACCCCGCCAGCAAGGGCGACGCCTGGCTCCTGGTCCACATCTGGATCCAGCGCTTCACCTACCGCCAGCTCTTCTCCTGGGTCCTTCTGAAGACCGTCAAACGCGCCATCGACGGCAAGCCCTTCAACTGGGACAAGCTCGAACGCACCGGCCAAATGTCCAAATCCACCGAAACCAACATCACCACCTAACCCACCACATCCCTCAAACGGAGCGTCATCCCGAGCGCAGCCGAGGGATCGCAGCATTTCACAGCCGCTTGACTTCGCAAAACCACAAATGGAGCGTCATCCTGAGCCATCGGCGAAGGATCTCCGTATTTTGGGCTGCCCACCACCGGGTGCCCCACATCTCGCCTTATGAGATGTGGGTTTCCAGAGAACCCAAAGGAATCCCCAACCCCAGGCCCCACCCTCGCCGCCCCAGTCTCTGGTACATCACCGCAACACTGTGGCGTGAGAATAGCCACCATATGCAGTCCCAAACCCCAAACATTTCAGAAAACCGTCAACATTTCGTCAACTCTCCACACAAAGAACATGGCAAGATGAAGGCATCTTCCGCCTCACCGAAAAGATAGCCATGCTCAAGAGCGTCCTGAAGCACAGCCTCCTCGCCCTCATCATCACGGCCTCCCACGCCCAAACCGGCCCGGCGCGCATCTCCGGCGGGGTCGCCGCCGGAAACCTCCTCACCAAGGCCGCCCCGGTCTACCCGCCCATCGCCCGCGCCGCCCACGTCAGCGGTTCCGTCGTCCTGCACGCCATCATCGGCAAGGACGGCCACATCGAAAACCTCACCGTCGTCAGTGGCCCTGCCATGCTGCAGGCTTCCGCGCTTGATGCCGTCAGGCAGTGGACCTACAAGCCCTACCTCCTCAACGGCAATCCCACCGAGGTCGAAACCCAGATCGTGGTCAACTACAACCTCGCCCCCGATCCCGCCCCTGCACAGCAGCCCACGTTTTCTGACGTCCGCGAAACCGCCAACCTGGACACCAACGCTCTCATCGCGCGCGCCAACGCCGGTGACGCCGTAGCCGCTTACTCCCTCGGCACCCGCTTCGCCTCCGGCTCGCATAACGTCATCAAAGACCAGCCACGGGCCGAGTCCCTCTTCCAGAGTGCCGCCGCTGCCATCCAGCCCGCCGCAGAAAAAGGCGACCCCATCGCGCAGTACATGATGGGCACCATGAGCCACTACGGACGCGGCGTTCCGAAAAGCGATACCGGGGCCACCGCCTGGTACCGGAAGTCTGCTGACCAGAATTACCCTCCCGCCCTCGCCACGCTCGCCAACTTCTACGAGTACGCTCTAGGTGGCCTCGCCTTCGATGGAGACAAGGCGCGCACCTATTGGCAGAAGGCCGCCGAAACCGGCGACGCCATCGTGATGAGCACCTACGCTGGCCGCCTCGAAAACAGCTCTGCCGCCATCACCAAAAATCTTCCCGAAGCCTTCACCTGGTACTCCAAGGCCGCCGACAAGGGCAACAACAACGCCGAAGACGCCCTCGGTCGCTTCTACGAAACCGGCACCGTCGTCCCCGTGGACATGGCGCAAGCCATCGCCTGGTACCAGCGCGCCGCCGACCACGGCAACCCCTCCGCGCAGGTCGCCCTCGGCGTCATCTACCTTCAGGCCAAGTCCGTCCCGCAGGACAACGCCAAAGCCTTCCACTACTTCGAGCTCTCCGCAAACCAGGACTTCCCCTTTGGCGACGAGTGGCTCGGCAACATGTATCGCGACGGCATCACCGTCCCCCGCAACTTCGACAAGGCCCGCAGTCTCTATACCCAGGCCCTCGACCGCGACAAGGATAACGCCACCAAGCTCCTCAACGACCTCAACAACCTCCAGGCGCAACAAGCTGCCACGCGGCCCGTCGACACACCACCCGCCAATACACAAGCCGCCGCGCCGCAACAGCCCGCTTACGATTCCATCCACAACGGCGACCCCAACTCCAAGGTCCGCCTCGGCCACGGCAACCTTGTCTACCGCGACCCCACCATGGCCGCGCTTGATCTCGCCACCATCCAGCAGCGCGCCGCCAACAAGGACGACCACGAGGCCCAGTTCGAACTCGGCGTCCGCATGGTTCTCGGCGAAGGCATCAAGAAAGACAAGAAGGCCGGCACGAAAGTTCTCAACGACTGCGCCTATTCGAGCTCTCGCTGCGCTATCGCCTCCGGCGATCTCGACGGCATCACCTACTGCAACCTGGAACCCAAGGAGCCTTGCTGGGGTTACTACAAGCGCGCCATTCAATCCTCCAACGAGTACTTCGCCGCCGTCGGCCACGACCATCTCTACTCCCGCGTAGGCGGCGGTGGTGAAGCCCTTCTTGGCGGCATCGTCTCCGGCCTCACGGCCTTCAATCAGGCTGCCGGCAACAGCGACGGCTCCGCTTCCATCCAGAACGCCGCCAACCAGCAAACCGCCGCCATCCAGGCCAAACAGCAACAGGCCGCAGCAGCGCAGGCAGCCCAGGCCAAGGCCGTTGCTGCCCAGCAGGCCTCGGCACAACAACAGGCAGCCGCGCAGGCCGCCCATCAGCGCGCCACGCAGCTACAGGCCCAGCAGGAAGCCCAGCAACGCGCCGCCCAGCAAGCCGCAGCCGCCAAGGCGGAGCAGGAAAGGCTCGCCTCCGCCAACGCCTGCCACGGCATGAACAGCATCGTCCACCTGCAGAGCGAGTGGTTCCCTTACGGCCCCAAAGAAAACAACGAGGTCGTCGGCTACTTCACCAACAACAGCACAGTCAACGTCACCTGCACCTGGGCCTTCCACAAGAACGGCCAGTGGACCGAAGTCGGCACCGGCTACATCAAGGTCGGCGCCACACACCAGGGCGGTCAGGGCGGCGGCATCTGGACCATGGGCGCCGACAGCTCCGACATGCGCTACGCCTGCTTCGAAGGCTCCGACCCCGTCGGTCCCGACGGCAAACACTGCGCCACCGAGGTAGTCTTCTCCGGCCCCACCAGCGCCGGCACCGACCTCCGCGACCGCAAGTAACTCCACAACCACCACCACACCGGGTGCCCCACATCTCGCAGTATGAGATGGGTGTTTCCAGAGAATCCAAAGGAAGCCACGTCGCGGGTGCCCCACATCTCGCTTCATGAGATGTGGGTTTCCAGAAAACTCTCAGGAAGCCACAACCCCTTAAGCCCACGGCTTCAGCCGTGGGATCAGACCACCCAAAACTGGGCTTTAGCCCCTGAGGGTGTTTTCCGAGGTCCGCAATCGAAGCCAACCCCTTGACACGCCCTGTAAAATAAACCACAAGGAAAGAGACGGTAGAGTGCCCCCGCGCTCCCGAAATCTACCCCGAAACCCTTATGTTTCCGATACTTACCCACAACCCGCATGCTTTCCGATACTTACGCCACATTTCCACACCACGCCCCAGTGTTTTCCGATACTTAGCCCGCAAGGGGGAGGGGGGAGGGGTCACCCTCCGCACCCGCAGTTCCAACCGCAGCATCCAACCGCTACGATAGAAGTCGACCGGAACGGAGAAATATTTTGACCCATCTCGCACCCTTCACCAACGAGCCCTTCACCGACTTCTCGAACCCCGAGAACACGCGCGGCTACCTCGCCGCCCTCGACCTCGTCCGCAGCCAGCTCGGCCAGACGTACTCGAACATCATCGGCGGCCACCACGTCGCCCTCGCCACAACCTTCACCTCGCACAACCCAGCAGATCCCACAGAAACCATCGGCACGCACTACGCCGCGACAGCAGAAGACACCAACAAAGCCATCGACGCCGCCCGCGAAGCCTTCCTCACCTGGTCCAAGACCTCCGTCGAGACCCGCGTCAACCTCCTGCTCACCGCAGCCGACATCATCCGCAAGCGCCACTTCGAGTTCTGCGCCTGGCTCACCCTCGAAGTCGGCAAGAACTGGGCCGAGGCCGACGCAGACGTAGGCGAGTGCATCGACTTCCTCGAGTTCTACGCCCGCGAAGCCCTCAAGCTCGCCGCCGCGACCACGCCCATCCAGTTCCCTGGCGAGCGCAACCAGTTGCGGTACGTCCCGCTCGGCGTCGGCGCCGTCATCCCGCCGTGGAACTTCCCGTTCGCCATCATGGCCGGCATGACCACCGCCTCCATCGTCTGCGGCAACACGGTCGTCCTCAAGCCCTCGCCGGACGCTCCCACCATCGCCGCGCGCTTCCTCGCCGTGCTCGAAGAAGCCGGCCTGCCCGCCGGAGTCGTCAACCTCATCCAGGGCGGCCCCGAACCCGGCCGCGCCCTCACCGAGTCGCCGCACGTCCACTTCATCGCCTTCACCGGCAGCAAGAAGGTCGGCCTCGAAATCCACGAGAAGGCCGCGAAGACCCTACCCGGCCAGCGCTTCATCAAGCGCACCATCCTCGAGCTCGGCGGCAAGGACTCCATCATCGTCGAAGCCGACGCCGATATCGACTCCGCCGTCGAAGGCACCGCGCTCTCGGCCTTCGGCTTCTCCGGCCAGAAGTGCTCCGCCTGCTCCCGCGTCATCGTCAACGAGAGCATCTACGACACCTTCTGCGATAAGCTCGCCGAACGCGTAGCCTCCATCGCCAGCGGCACGCCCGAAGCCAACGCCTACGGCGGCCCCGTCATCAACAAGGCAGCCTACGACCGCGTCCTCAGCTACATCGAAGTCGGCAAGCAGGAAGGCCGTCTCCTCGTTGGCGGCAAGGCCCTCACTCCCGCGACCGAAGGCTACAACATCGCCCCCACTGTCTTCGCCGACATCGCACCCACCGCGCGCCTAGCGCAGGAAGAGATTTTTGGCCCCGTCCTCGCCGTCATCAAGAGCAAAGACTTTGACGACGCCCTCGCCATCGCCAACAACACCGAGTACGGCCTCACCGGCGCCATCTACACAAGCTCCCGCGCCAAGCTCACCCGCGCTTCCGCCGAGTTCCACGTCGGTAACCTCTACCTCAACCGCAAATGCACCGGAGCCATGGTCGGCGCTCACCCCTTCGGCGGCTTCAACCTCTCCGGCACCGACAGCAAAGCCGGCGGCCCCGATTACCTCACTCTCTTCACGCAAGCCAAATCCGTCGCAGAAAAAGTAGGCATAGTCTCCGAAGCCGACGAAGAACAAGAGTCCCGCATGGGCATCTAGCCACCAAAACGACACGGCCCACGAGCCAAGATCTTTGAAAACCTAATTGAGAAACTAAAAAATGTCATCCTGAGCGAAGGGCGCAGCCCGCAGTCGAAGGACCTGCTTCCCGCTCGCAGCGCCACGATCGCTAGCTGCCTTCAGCCGCTACGGCAATGTCGTTCCACATCAACCAATGCGTATCCATCGCCTCAGCTCCATGCCGCGCATAAAACGCTTGAGCCACCTTGTTCGTCGGCGACACATTCACGCAAACCTTCTTCGCCCCGTGCGCCACGAACCACTTCACCATCGGCTTCAACAACATCGAAGCAATCCTGTTGCCTCGATGCGACTGCGCCACGTTCAGCCACTGCAACTCTCCCTGGCAATCGAACCGCTGCGTAAGCTGTCCGGCAATCATGCCGACCACCTCGTTGTCCTGCACCGCAACATAGATCACGCGCTCCTCCTTCGCGAACTGAGGATTCTGCTGCCGGATCATATAAGCCGTAATGCGCGGCTCCCACTCGGCAGCATAGCCCCAGTGCTCGGCGCGCAGCCGCGCCATGCCCGAGACATCATTAATCGTCGCTTCTTCAATCGTGATCGGCAGCATCGCACTCATTTCGCAAACAACTGGCTGAGGTCGTGGAACGCCTTGAACTCCAGCGCATTACCCGCCGGGTCCAGAAAGAACATAGTAGATTGCTCGCCGACCTCGCCCTTGAACCGCGTATAAGGCTCGATCACGAACGCAACGCCCGCAGCTTTCACGCGCGCAGCAAGCTCATGCCACGCCTCAGGCGTCAGCACCACGCCAAAGTGCGGCACGGGAACATCATGGCCATCCACAGGGTTCGCATGAACGGCCTCAGCCGCGCGCGGTTTCAGATGAGCCACAATCTGGTGTCCGAAGAAGTCGAAGTCAATCCACTGCTCGGAGCTTCGACCCTCAACACAGCCAAGCACGCCGCCATAAAAGCGGCGTGCCTCAGCCAGATCGTCAACAGGAAACGCTAGATGAAACGGACGCAAACTCATTCCGTCATTCTACTTGGCTACCCACGCTTGAACCCACGATCGTATCCGCGCAGATAAGCATTGCGGAACGCATTCTGGTACGGCTCAAACGGTCCAAGATGCGGATCGTAGCCAGGTGTATCGTGATACGCCCGAGTCCGTCGCGGGTCATAAGCACGCCCGGTCTCGACAGCGCGTTCGCCGTCAGCCCGCCCCGTATCGAAACCGTTATGATCTGCCAAGGCAATCAATGGAGGCATCTGCGTGGGGGGCGGCGGTGGCGGAGCCACGACATACGTTGGATGCGAGCAGCCCAACGCGGCAACCATCACCAAAGCAGAAGCAGCGGGAAAGAAAATACGCCGAAGGTTCATAAGAGTTCTCCCTGGCCCATGGGGCCCGATGTACAGAGGTAGAAACTCCATCCCGCACAAGATGTTGCTGTGTTGAACTTTCGTGGGATGGCAAATCAAGGACTGCCGCGCTCTCATAAATCAGGCGCTGGATTTCACTCTCGGGCCCAGTCACGCAAAGAGGCAACCTACATGCGTCAACAAATCATCCTCGCTGACAATCAGGTCATCTTCCGCACCGGAGTCGCCCGCGTGCTCTCCGAGCAAAAAGACCTGCGCGTTGCCATGCAATGCTCTGACGCCGAGCGTCTCAAGGAAGCCGTTGGCAGCATCCGCAAATCGATCGTTGTCTTTCCGTCCAGCCTTTCGCGCAACCTCGCGGAAGTCCTCGACTGGATAGAGCACGCCGACAGCCGCGCCATCATCATCCTCGAACACGGCGCTGAGCTCGACGAAAGCATTGCAAACCGCGTCGCCGGCATCGTCCTCCGCTCCGTCGCTGCGGAACAGCTTCTCGAATGCATCGATCACGTTGCCGATGGTCATCGTTCCGTGCAGAAGGCTGTCGTTAAAGCGATGCCCGCACCCGATCGCGTCGGCGCACGCGTCGTCGAACGTCTCACGCCGAAAGAACTGCAGATTATCTCGCTCGTCACCGAAGGCGCGAAGAACAAGGACATCGCAGCAGAACTCGGCACCAAGGAACAGGTCGTCAAGAATTACCTGCGCAGCATCTACGACAAGACCGGCGTCTCAGACCGCTTGGAGCTCGCGCTTTTCACGGTCCACCACCGCGCTCTCTCGGAAGCCACCGATAAAGCTCGCCCCGGACGAAAAACGGCTTAGCTACATTCCTCTGTCGTTATCCTGAGCCGACGACGAAGGATCTCTGTATTTCTTCTGAAGTCGCACTCAGCTGCGAGCAAGCGATTGTCGCTCTAAACCGCCACGGTAAAGCTGTCTTCACTGCGCGTCACCGCACGGTACAGCGTGTCCCGTTCAAACGGCACACGCCCTGCCTCGGTAATCAAGCGCTCAAGATCGCGCCGCCGCATTCCTTGCGGTGTGCTCGCACCGGCATCGTGGTAAATCTTCTCTTCAATCACCGTGCCGTCGATATCATCCGCGCCAAACCGCAGCGAAATCTGCGCCATCTTCGGCGTCACCATTTGCCAGTAGCTCTTAATGTGCGGAAAGTTGTCGAGCATCAAACGTCCCACAGCAATCTGCCGAATGTCCGTCATGCCTGTCGACTTCGGCAGATGCCCCAGGGCCGTGTTGTCCGGGTGAAAGCTCAGCGGAATAAACGTCTGGAAACCGCCGGTCTCGTCCTGCACGTCGCGCAGCTTCAGCAGGTGATCCACGCGATCTTCATCATTCTCGATATGCCCATAGAGCATCGTCGCATTCGATCGCAGTCCAGCCTTGTGCACAAGACGCGCCGTGTCCAGCCACTCCGAGCCGTCAATCTTGTGGTCACAAATGATGTGCCGCACACGGTCCGCGAAAATCTCCGCGCCGCCGCCGGGGCAGGAATCCACACCCGCAGCCTTCATCTTCATCAGCGCTTCTTCAATCGTCATCTTGCCGCGCTTGGCGAGGAACGCGATCTCCACCATCGTGAACGCCTTCACATGCACCTGCGGATAACGCTCCTTCAAACCGGCGACGAGATCCATAAAGTACTCGAACGGCAAATCGGGGTGCAGCCCGCCAACGATGTGAAACTCCGTCACCGCCTCGGTCAATCCCTTGCCGGCAGTCTCCCAGGCTTCTTCGAGCGCCATCGTGTACGTGTCCGCCGCGCCCTTCTTGCGTCCGAACGCACACAAGCGACAGCTCGCGACGCACACATTCGTCGGATTGATGTGCCGGTTCACGTTGAAGTACGCAAGGTCGCCATGCATGCGCTCGCGCACCAGGTTCGCCATCCAGCCCACCGCGAGGATGTCGCCCGAACGATACAGTGCCACGCCGTCGTCGAACGTCAACCGTTCGCCGCGCTGCACCTTCTCGGCAATCGGCTCCAACGCCGGATCGTCTGTCTGGAAACCGTGCCGTGGCCGCTCGTTCGTGTGCGTGATCTGCATAGCTAAATTCTATTCCTCTTGCCTACTTCACAGGCGAGTCCACCATGCGCGGCTGCACCACCATGCCGTCGAACAGCGTCGCGCCAATAAGGTGGTCGCCTACCGGCCGCGCAAATCGCAGTCGCCATCCCGTGTCCCAGTAGCTGATCGTGTAGCTCGGCGTGGTGGCGGCAAACGCAAACGTCGTGTTGGACGAGGTCACAAGGACGCGGTGCGCCGTAGCATCAAAGAACAAGCCATCCACTTCCGTCAGGAACATGTTGCGGAGCTGCTTCCAGTTTTCGCCGTAGTCGGTCGAGTAGTACACGCCCTCGCGGCCGCCCACCCACAGATTTCCGAGATCATCGATCGTCACCGCGGCAATCTGCGTGAGGTCTTTCGGCAGCGGCACCACGTCCCAGCTCTCGCCTTCATCGGGCGAGAGCATCAGCCGGCGCAGTCCGCCAACGAACACCATCTGCTTCTGCACCGCAAGAAACCGTGTCTCGGGCATCGCCAGCGACTTCACCGCGACCCATGTGCGTCCACCATCCATCGACCGCATCAGCCCGTTCGACGTGCCCGCAAAAATTACAGAACCCTGCGGCACCATTGAGTACACGACCGCATCCAGCCGCGTCGGCGCTGCGGGAGGCGCAGCCGCGACGACCGGCTTCGGCGCAGGCTTCTTCGTACTCGCATTCGACTTCTTCGTGCTCGTCCTCGCACTCGTTTTCGAAACAGGCTTCTTGGCCACAGGCTTCAGAGGCGCAACATCCGCAACCACCTCCAGCTTGCTCGAGTCTTCCCAAATCCCGTCCTCGACCCGGAAGATTCCATGCCCCGTACCTGCCAGCACATTGCCGTCTCCCGTCGCCAGGAGGCTAAACACATCGCGCCCACCCAGCCCCGCGCTCTCCTGCTGCCAGACGACACCACCGTCGTGGCTGGTAAACACGCCGCCTGTTTCCTTGTCGTTCACTACGCCCACGTAGAGCGTTGCCGGGCTGCGTGGGTCCTGAGCGTACGCCGAAACCTGCCGCGCCGAAAATCCTTCGTTCGAAGGCTGAAACGAAGCGCCGCCATCATCGCTGCGCAACACACCGCCACGGTCCGTTGCCAGCAGCACATGATCGGAGTTCCGCGGATCGACAAACACATCGTTCACGATGACATCGCCGCCGGTCAGCCGCGACCACTGCGCTCCCGCATCGCGCGTCCGGTACAGACCCTGCGTCGTCCCCGCGTACACCGTGTTTGGATCCATCGGGTCCTGCATCAGCTTGCGCGTTCTGCGGGCCGTGGAAGGAATACCCTGCACCTTGCGGAACCGGCACTCGCCGCCGCCGAGCTTGCACTGTTCGGCGTTCGACGTCAGCTCCGCGGCGCTGATGCTCTTGTAAATGCCGGAACACGCGCTCGCGTATACCACGCGCGGGTCTCTCGGGTCCACGATGATCGAAAACACGTCCGAATCATCGATGATGCCTTCCTTGATGTTCTCCCAGCTTCCGCCGCCGTCCCTGGTCTTCCAGGGCAGATGCCATGTGCCGGCGTAGATGATATTGCCGTCGCGCGGATCGATTGCAATCGACTCCACCTCGTGAATCTCCGTGCTGGCCATAGGACTAATCTGCCGCCAATGCACGCCGTTGTCGTCTGAGCGAAATACACCTTGCAGCGTGCCCGCCACAATCTCCTTCGGGTTCGAGAGCGACCGCGCCATCGACCGTATCGACTGCCCACGCATCTCTGCCTGGTCATACCAGCTCTTGCCACCGTCTTCGCTGATGTAGAGCCCGCCCTCGGGCCGGTCGATATAAAACGCACCCACGATGAGCCGCCGCGCATTCGTCGGGTCCACCAGGATGTGATCGATCACCAAATCGTCGCGCTTGCCGATCTGCGCCAGTCGCATCCAACTCGATCCTCCGTTGTGCGACTCATACACCCAGCCGTTCGCGGTGCCGAGAAACAAGTGGCGAGAGTCCTGCGCGTCCATCGCGAAGGAGCGCGCGTCGCCTCCAAAGGGCCCAAGCGCAAACCACGGCAGCGCCTTTCCGGAAGCAAACGCTCCCAGACACATCCATCCCACCAGCAACGTGCGAACCAGCCTGAATCCCATCAACCGCGTCCCAACTCCTAAACTTCAAGGTTAACCTATTGGACGCTAAAACCATCCACACGCTCAAAGAGTTCCCCAAAAGGTTCCGTCTTTCCAATGCCTCAAGGCTTAAAGCCGAAGGGCCAACCGGTTGCCCGGTTGGCCCTTCGCGTAAGGAAGAGTTCTTGCGAACTACTTCTTGTGGTGGTGCTTGACGGGCGTGCGCGGGATCGCCTTGACCTTGGTCTCGTCCACAGGGGTGAGGCCGGTCATGTCGAGCGTTGCGCCAGCCGGGATGATGATCGTCGCGGAGGTCTTGGTGCCGGCTGCGCCGGTGTAGACCGAGATGCGCGAAGCATCGATTCCCTTTTCCGTTACCAGGTACGCCTTCTCGTTGACAGCGCGCTCTTCTGCCTTCTTGGTCGCCATCTTCTCATCCGAAGGAGCGTTGCCAATGACGGCCAGCTTAGCCTGCGAGTCGCGGTTCGCGCTCAGGGCGATGTCGTCAAGGCAAGCCTTGGCTTCATTGTCCACGCGCGTCGGGCGCTTCTTGTCGCGGTCGAAGGAGATGGTGCAGAGGCTCTTCGTCACATCCGGAGCAGCGACCACCGGGGGAGCCGACACAGTGACCGTGGTCATTTGGGAAGCACTCTGGCCCTTGTCGTCGACTACGTTGCAGGTCACAGAGATCGTGCCCGGAGCAACGCCGGTCGTCGAGAGAGTCGCCGTCGATGTGTTGCCGCTGATCGAACCAGCAGTCGCCGAGTAGCTGTAGGTGAGAGGACGGTTCTGCGGGCTAACACCGTTCGCCGTGATGGTCGAGGGCTCGCCAACGTTGACCGTCGAGGGGTTCGCCGAGCAACCCACTGTCGGCGGCTGGAAGGCCGTCACAGTAAACGTTGCGGAGCAGTCCGCCATCTGGCCGGGCTTGGCGCCCTGCGAAACATGGCCCTTCACCGTGTAGGTGCCGGCCGAAAGCGACTTGGTATCCACCGAAGCAACGTTCGAGGTACCCGAAACCGGCCCCGCATCCGATGTCCAACTATAGGATGCGTCGCGCTTGGGGTTCAACATGCCGGCCGTGCCGGTCACCGTCACCACGTCGCCGGGGTAGATCGTGCCCGTAGGCGCGGTCACCGAGCAGGCATACGTAATCGGCGGAGGAGGAATGATGTGGCCGAAGTGCATGAGCAAACCGCTGCTCAGCTCTGCGCCGCTGATGTTACCGCGACCGCCGAGAACGCCACCGGTCGGGACCGTGAACGGATAGCCGTAGTCCGTGTGAATGTAGCGGTAGTCTGCCTCAAACACGCGGATGCCAAAACGGTGGTTGAAGAACGGCAGATCGTAATCCATGCCGCCGCCAACCACAAAACCGGAACCCCACGTCCAGGGCTCGTGCTCCAGCGTTGCGGGGTTATCGCTATTCGGGCCGGAACCGCGAACGCCGCCTGCAAGGGCGTGAGCAAACATCGTGTAGTTCTGCATCGGAGCGCGGAAAATCGGACCTGCGTAACCCGAATAGAAACCGTCGCCACCGCTACCGGTGCCGTTCGGGTTCGCGATCGCCACGATCTCGGCGCCGAAATACTTGGTGAAGTAGTAGGCCCCGCTTCCGATTGCGCCCAGATCAACAGACGAGTAGCGGATGCCCTGCGGCTTCACCTGGCCATGAACGCCAAAGTACGAGTAGCCGAGGAACACATCCACGCGTGAAGGATTCGTTTGACCAGCAGGCGTACCGCTGGGCGCAACCTGCGCGCTCAGGCTCACGGAACCAAGGCTGACCGCACATGCAGCCACCAAAAGACGGCCGATATTGCGAAACGGGTGTTGAGACATTCGAAATTCCTCCACGAAAATAAAACTTGGTAAAACCGGTCGTGCCGCGAACTACGTTCCCATTGGAACGGCCCGCCTCATTATGTTAATTCTTCAAAAGTGTACCGCACTTGAATTCCATGTCCAGCACAAAATCGTTACGGCGCTTCAAGTTAGCAATTTACCGGGTATCGACCCGGGTTCCACAACATTCTCCAACTCAGAACCTTTGCAGTCATTAGCCCCGCAAAAGTCCCTTTCTGCTCAACATCATCAAGCCAGGTTCAGAGTGCTCTTCAGCGTCCCCTTGCTTGCTTGAATCTTTTCCTGCAGCAACGTAATCGCGTACAGAAGTTGTTCCGGACGCGGCGGGCAACCCGGCACATACACATCCACCGGAATGACCTGGTTCACGCCCTGTAGCAGCGCGTAGTTGTTGAACACGCCGCCTGAGGTCGCGCAAGCGCCCATCGAAATCACCCACTTCGGCTCCGGCATTTGTTCGTACAGCCGGCGAATCACGGGCGCCATCTTCTGCGAAACCCGTCCCGCAATAATCATCAAATCGCTCTGCCGCGGCGACGGGCGAAACACCTCGGCCCCAAATCGTGCGATGTCATACCGGCTTCCGCCCATGGACATCATCTCGATCGCGCAGCACGCCAGCCCAAACGTCATCGGCCAAACCGAGTTCTTGCGCACCCAGTTGATCGCAGCATCGACAGAGGCCAGCACAATCCCCTCGGGCAGTTCCTCGCCCCAGCTCACCTCCGCAACCTTGTCGCGGTTTTTGCCAAAACTGTCCAGAGTGCCGAAAATGTACCGGTCATTCCGCTGCGGCACCGCGGTGGGGCGCCCGTTCGTCGTCGTTTGGTTGGGGTTCTGGTTCATAGTTCGTTCAGTATACGGGCCCGTAAGCAGGATTTCCCCTTGCAAGACAGCACTTGCCTGAAAAACCGCGTATGTTTTCTCCGATGCAATTGCCTCTCATCCGGTTGGTCGCAACTTGCATGAAAAATGCTGCACCTTCACTCCGGGCGCAGCTGCCGCCCCTTCCGGCAAGTCGAGCATTACGCGAAACCGAATTTCCGCCAGCCGTCCCAGCGGCGTCGGCTGCTCGCCTTGCAACACCTCGTGCTGCGTCTCTTCAAAGTGCGAGGCCACTGCCGCCGCCATCTTCGCCTGGTCGCGCGTTCCGGGCACCATCCGCACATCCAGCAGCTTCAACGACCCCTCCGGCTGCGACATCACCAGCCCCGCAGCCTCCGCAGAAGCCTTCGGCTCGTTCCGCATGACGCCGTCATACAGCCCGCTCAACTGCGCAAACGTCCGTGCATCGCGCGCATAGCGAAACTCCCGCGGATTCCACCCCGCCGCATCCTGCGCCCGAAACGCCCAGTCCGTGCTGATCAGCAGCGGACTCACCGACCGGTACGGCGGCGTGGCCACCTCCGCATAATCATGCGGCCCACGGACTTCCTGCCCGCCGCGCACCTCCATCACCCGCACAATCCACCCTGACTTCAACGGCTCCAGAAAAAACTCCAGCCCCGAAGCAAACGTCATCCGGAACGCCTCGCCGGCCTTCACCTGTCCCTCAAACTGGACTGCCCGGCAGTCCTGCTTCGCCACCGGCTTGGCCGCGCCCAAAGGCATCGCCACCAAAACCAACCCCACCAGTCCCTGCACCCTGGACCCTACCCCCTGAACCCTAGCCTTCCGCATTCTTCTCAATCGCTTCCCGCAACGCTCCGCGCAGCGCATCCTTCTGCTCCGCGTTCAGCCGCTCGCCGCCGCTGGTCAAATAGAACACGTCGATGGCCGTATCGCCTTCGGTGTCCACCAACGCCACCTCCACATTGTGCCCCAGCCCGCTCAGCGTCTCGCTCACGGCCTTCAACAGCCCCGGAACGTCCTGCGCCACCACCTGCATCAGCGTGCTGTGCGACGACGACGTATCGTCAAACTCAATCCTCGTCTCCAC
>Ga0116227_10010134_pt1 | contig 16644 bp, 9 predicted proteins | sample S1TSphgellanicum_FD_89693 | JGI IMG/M metagenome (GOLD analysis project Ga0116227, IMG submission 89693) | Host-associated microbial communities from peat moss isolated from Minnesota, USA - S1T2_Fb - Sphagnum magellanicum MG | ecosystem: Host-associated > Plants > Peat moss > Unclassified...
AACGGCAGCGCGGCCAGCGCGTGGATCTTGTCGAAAGTGCGAAACACCGCCACATTTGCGCCCGATCGGGTGAGCGCGACCGCGCTGTCGCCCGGTTCGTCATATTCGATATAGGCTTCATCGACGATCACCAGCGTGCGGTGCGCTGCCTCGGCCAGAAACGCGTGCCAGGCCGCGCGCGGGGTCACCGTGCCGCTCGGATTGTGCGGATTGACCAGGAACAGCGCGCGCGTGTCGCTGCCGATCGCTGCGGTCAGCGCGGCAAGGTCATTGCCCAGGCCCCTGTCGAGCGGCACGCCGACGCCCCTTCCGCCGAGCGGCTTTGCGGCATCGACCAGCGCGGTATAGCCCGGCAGCGAATAGACGAAACTGCCGCCAGTGCCCGCCGCGAGATAGCGCCCCAAGGGCTCCAGCACATCGCCCAGCACGATCTGGTCGGGTGTCACCTGCTCGATGCGCGCCAGGGTTGCCGTCAGCCGTCCGGCATCGGCAGGGTCGGCATAACGCGACAATTGACCGGTTTCGGCGGCGATCGCCTGCGCAACGCGCGAGGACGGCGGATACGCACATTCGTTGAGCGCGAGGAACAACGGCGCGGGCGAGCCTGCTGCCAAGGCGTGGTCCACCATCACAGGCGCCATCCCGGCAGCGATCAGCACCGCGCGCCGGCTGGCGGTGAGCCGCGCGCGCGCCGGACCATGATCATTGCTCTGGGTCATGCCGCATCATCGAACGAAGCGCCGCCGCGCGCAACCAGCCCGGCATAGAGCCCGCCCGCTGCAACCAGGTCGTCGTGCCGGCCCTGTTCCACCACATGCCCGCGATCGAGCACGAATATGCGATCGGCATCGCGGATGGTGGCAAGGCGATGCGCGATGATCAGGCTGGTGCGGCCCTTGAGCAGCGTGCGCAACGCCGCCTGGATACGTGCTTCGGTAAAACTGTCAACATTGGCGGTGGCTTCATCGAGGATCAGCACCGCCGGATCGGCAACCAGCGCGCGGGCAAACCCGAGCAACTGGCGCTGCCCTTGTGACAGGTTTTGCCCGCGCTGATCAAGCGGCGTATCATAACCGAATTCCAGCTCGGATATGAAATCGTGCGCGTGGACCGCTTTGGCGGCGGCGACCACCGCGTCGCGCGCCGCGCCGCTGTTCAACGCGATATTGTCGAGTACTGTGCCTGTAAACAGAAACGGCTCTTGCAGGACCATGCCCACGGTGCGGCCGAGCGAGGCCTGTGTGACGCTACGCACGTCGGATCCGCCGACCAGCACGCTGCCGTCCCACACGTCGTAAAACCGCTTGATCAGGCCGGCGATGCTGGTCTTGCCCGATCCAGTCGGGCCGACCAGCGCGCCGACTTCGCCCGGTGCCAGGCGCAGCGAAACGTCGTGCAGCATCGGGCGACCGGGACGGTATCCAAACGTGACGTGCGACAATTCGATCCCGGCATCACGCACGGTCAGCGCCTTTGCGTCAGCCGCATCGGCGACATGGATCGGCACATCGAGCACTTCGAGAATGCGTTGCCCGCCGGCCATCGCGCGCTGCATCACGGTGTATTGCTGGGTCAGCGTGCGGATCGGTTCGAAGAAGCGCTGCACATAGAAAATATAGGCGACCATCACGCCAAGCGCGATGCGCCCGGTCGCCACCCCCCAGCCACCGCCCAGGATGATCGCGGCAAGCGCCAGCCCGGTCAGCACTTCGACCGCCGGGGCCATCGCATGGGCGCGGTGCGCGGCCTCGATCTGGGCGTCGCGATTCGCCGCGACTTTGGCCTCGAATGCGGTCAGATTGACCCGTTCGCGCCGCGCGCCGATCACGGTGCGGATGCCGTTGATGTTTTCGGCAAGCGCGGCATTGACGATCGACGAGGCATCCTTGGCGCGGCGGAAAGTCGCTTGCACGCGCGGCAGCCAGGCCGCGCGGATGCCGGCCATGATCGGCAACACGGTCAGCGTGACCAGGCCCAGCCGCCAGTCGAGCCATACCAGCACCACGCAGATCCCCAGCAGAAGGAACAGGTCGCCGACTGCGGACACCGACGTTTCCAGAAATTCCTGGCATGCGTTCACATCGCCCTGCAGCCGCGACATGATCCGGCCCACGTGGGTCTGATCAAGCACGCCGAGCGACACCTGCTGCAAATGACGCACCATCGCGCTGCGCAAGTCGAAGATCACTTGTTGCGCCAACCGCGCCGCGAGGAATTCCTGAAAATATCCCGCCGCCGCATTGGCCGCCAGCACGATCGCAAACACGACGATCACGCGGTTCAGACCCGCTCCCCCGTGTACCGCCGCATCGATCCCTGCGCGGATCAGCAGCGGCACGGAAATCTGGCACAGCACAAAGAAGGCCACGGCCACCAGTGCGAGACGCAACTGCGTGCGATAGGGTTGGACAAACTCCGCGATGCGCGACGCCACGGTGCGGTCGAACGCGACAAACGTCGCCTCTTCCTCGTCCTGCAGATAACGCGCGGGGTCGAACGCGGTCATGCCGCAACCTCGTCCAGCGCAACACCACGAGCGCCGCGTTGTTGCAAATCCCACAGCCGCGCATAAGCGCCGCCCAGCGCCAACAGCTCGGAATGGCGCCCGCGCTCGACGATCCGCCCTTGATCGAGCACCACGATTTCGTCGGCATCGGCCAGCGCCGACAACCGGTGCGCAATAACGATCGTCGCCTTGTCGCGGCGGCTGCGGCGCAAGGCATGACGCAACTGTGCCTCGGTCGCCGTATCGAGCGCCGACAGCGAATCGTCGAGCACCAGCACCGCCGGTTCTGCGGCGAGCCCGCGCGCGATGGTCATGCGCTGGCGCTGCCCGCCCGACAGGTCGATGCCGCGTTCGCCGACGCGGCTGGCATACCCTTGCGCCATCGCGGCAATGTGTTCGTGGATGCGCGCGGCTTCGGCGGCTTCGGCAATGTGCGTATCGTCGGCATCGGGCACAGCATAGGCGATGTTGTCCGCTGCGGCCGTATCGAACAGGAACACGTCCTGCGCCACCACCGACACCGCGCGACGCAGAGAGGTCAGCGTCAACTCGCCGATATCGACGCCGTCGAGCGTGATCCGGCCGGTGGTTGCCTCATAAAACCGGGGAATGAGATGCGCGAGCGTGCTCTTGCCCGCACCGGGCGCACCGACCACGCCGAGCACTTTGCCGGGGCCGACCGACAGGTCGATCGCGTGCAGCGCATCGGTGCGCGCACCGGCGTAGCGAAACGACACGTTTTCAAAACGCAATTCGCCCTTGGGGTGCGCCAGATCGCGCGCCTGCGCGCGATCGGCGATTTCCGGCACGCGGTCGATCACCGCGAACAACCGCTCGCCCGACGAGGCCGCGCGCGCCGATGCGTTGACGATCATGATGATCTGGCGCACCGGCGCCTGGAGAATGGTCATCGTGGCGAGAAATTGCGTGAGCGTGCCGACGGTCATGGTTCCCGCCGCGACCCGTTCGCCGCCGATCCACAGCACCAGGCCCATCGCGGCCAGGAACGCGGTTTGCATCGCGGTAAGGCCAGCAGAGCGCTGGTTGATGCGATAATTGGCCAGCCGCAGCGTCTGCGCCGAGGCATGGGCGAAGCGCGCGATCTCATAGTCCTGCGCCGCAAACGCGCGAACTACGCGCACGCCTTGCAGGTTTTCCTCCATGATCCGGGTCAGGCCTGCATTGCGCTCCTGCAGCCGCGCCCACACGATCCGCATGCGCAGGCCGGTACATGCCGCCAGCCACCCAACCACCGGCACGAACGACAGCGCGAGCAACGCCATGCCCGGATCGAGCCGCAGCATCTGCGCCGTGGCGATCGCGACCAGCAGCACCAGCAGCACTATCCGCTGCCATCCCTGTTCGACAAAGCCGCGAACGCCTTCGAGATCAAGCATGCCACGCGTGATCAGCTCGCCGGTGTGGACCCGGTCGTGAAAATCGAACCCGAGCACTTGCAGCCGCGCAAAGAATGCAAGGCGCAGATCATAGCCGACATTCTGCCCGACCTTTTCGCCCAGATACCACATCGCCATCGTGAGCAACCCGCGCACAAGACCGAGCGCGACCACGCCAAGTGCCAGCGGCCACAAGTGCTGCGCGACTTCCCCGCCGGCGTTGCCGGCGGCATGCGCGGCACGTGCCGCGTCGACCGCTCGCCCGAGCAACGGCGGCAGCGCCAGACTGGCCGCGCTGGTGCCGAGAGTGGCCAGGGTGGCCATTGTCACCAGCCGCCGATAGGGGCGCGTCAGACCTACGATCCGCCACAGCGTCGACGGCAAGGACGCGAGATCGACCACCTCTTCGGGGGCCAATGCGGCCATACTCAGCCGATCGGGCAGATCAGGTGGCACGTGCGTACGGAATGCGGAAAAGTCGGCCATGTGCGCCCCAGTGTGTGCAGATTAGGCCCGGGAATTTACTTGCCCGGCGCCATGCCCGCGATGGTCGGCTTGCGGTCACGGTTCTGCAATGCAGCTATTGGACGATCGCACGCAGGAGCTATCGACAAATCCTCACACCTATATTGCGATTGGATATATCGGCGTCCCACATAAGCGTAACTCAATTTAATTTGTAGAGATCATGGCTTATGCCTCCATGAGACAACTCAGACCTGAGCAATGACCCTGTCCGAAGGAAGCCGGTGACCAATCCGCAACGCCAGCTCGTACTTGCCGGATATATGACCGGCGCCGGATCGCAGGGCGATAGCTGGCGTCATCCCCGCGCCGATACCGGGGCCTGGGCGGATTTCGATCATTATGCCGATTACGTGCGTACGCTTGAGCGCGGGCGGTTCGATGCGGTATTCTATTACGACAATCTGATCCCGCCGACAGATCTCGCGCAACTGGAAGAATCTCCCAATCTGCCACGCTGGGACCCGGTGCCGCTGATCGCCGCGCTTTCTGTGGTCACCAGCCATATCGGCCTGATGGCGACGGTCAGCACGAGTTACAACGAACCATACAATGTCGCGCGCCAGTTTGCCGCGATCGACCGCATCAGCAAAGGCCGGGCCGGCTGGAACGTCGTCACATCGACGGGCGGGGGCGAAAACTTCAACCTCGACACGCATCTGGATCATGCCTTGCGATATGAACGCGCGCATGAATTCTTCGATGTCGTGACCGGGCTGTGGGACACGTTCGCCGATGACGCAGTGATCGCCGACAAGCACAGCGGAGCCTGGCTAGATCCCGCCAAAGTTCGCCATCTCGATCACAAAGGCCGGTTCTTTTCGGTCAAAGGCCCGCTCAACAGTCCACGTCCCGTGCAGGGCTGGCCGGTCATCGCGCAAGCCGGAGGGTCGGAGCACGGACGCGCTTTGGCGGCACGGATCGGCGAATTCATCTACAGCGCCGATTATACGGTGGACGCAGCTATTGGTTTTCGCGCCGATATTCACGCGCGCATGGTGGCGCTGGGGCGCAATCCCGCGGGCATCCGCATCTGCCCCGGGGTTTGCCCCTTCGTCGCGCAGAGCGATGCCGAGGCACAGGATCTGTTCGAGGAATGGCAGGAACAGCGCGATCTTGGCGCCACATTGCGCGGGTTGTCGCAATACGGATCGCTGGGCATCGATTTGTCGAAGGCGCCGCTCGATGGTCCGGTGCCTCTGCCCGATCAATTGCCCGAGACCAATTCGCACAAAAGTCGCCAGAGCGTGCTCGCGCAATGGATACGCGAAACCCGCCCGACCGTGCGCGAAGTCGCGCGGCAACTGACTGCGGGCGGGCACCGTATCGTCGTCGGATCGGCCAAAACCATCGCCGACGACTTCGAACACTGGTTCACGAGCGGGGCCGCAGACGGTTTCAACGTGATGTTCTCCTCCGCGCCCGACGGCATCGAAGACTTCGTCGATCTGGTGGTGCCTGAACTGCAGCGGCGTGGCCAGTTCCGCCGTGAATACACCGGCAGCACCTTGCGCGAAAACCTGGGTTTGCAGCGCATCGCCAACCGAAATTTTGCCCCGGTGACAGAAACGGTCTGAGCCGGCGAGATATCATCAGAACTGAAGCGAACGCGTCCCGAACTCGTTTGTTCGGCGACCCAGGCGACCGTAGTTTCAGGACGCAATTTCAGGAGTTCGCGATAATGGGTCTGTTCGAAACTGGGCACATCGGTCGGTTGGCCTTGCCCAACCGCGTCGTGATGGCACCGCTGGGCCGCGCGCGCAACGATCCAGAGACACGCGAACCTGGCGCACTCTCGGTCGAATATTATGTGCAGCGCGCCAGTGCCGGGCTGATCATAAGCGAGGCCACACATGTCTCTCCTGGCAGTATCAGCCGCCCGGGAACCGGCGCGATCCATACCACCGGGCAGATCGCCGCCTGGCGCCGCGTGACCGAGGCTGTGCATGCGGCAGGCGGGCGTATTTTTCAGCAACTGTTCCACCTCGGACGCAAGGCCGATCCCGACCGGCTGCCCGGAAGCCAGTTGCCGGTCGCGCCGTCGGCGATTGCCGCCAACGGGTCGCTGCCTACACCCGATGGGCCAAAGCCGTTCCCGGTCCCGCGGGCGCTGCAGCCAGGCGAAATCGCCGGCCTACGCGATCAATTCGGCCTTGCGTTCGTGAATTCCGCAGCGGCCGGTTTCGACGGGATCGAGCTGCACGCCGCCAACGGCTTTCTGATAGAACAATTCCTGCGCGATGACAGCAACCAGCGCGAGGATGCCTATGGCGGATCGCTGGCCGGTCGCGCACGATTTCTGCTGCAACTGGTAGACGCTGCGATCGCGGTGTTCGGCGCGCAAGGCGTCGGTGTGCGCCTGAGCCCGCACTTCACCGTCGATGGTCCTGGCGCATCGGATGTCGAGCAGCTCTACCCTTATGTGGCCGCGCAACTGAGCCAGCGCGGGATTGCTTACCTCCATGTCGTGGAGCCTGATGCGACCCCGGTCGCGCGCAAGATTGCACAGCGTTTGAGAGATGTGTTCGAGGGCCCGGTGATTCTGGCGGGGGATTTTACGCGCGACAGCGCCGAGGCCGCGATTTCTGCCGGTCGCGCCGATTACATTGCGTTCGGCCGGCTCTATATTGCCAATCCTGACCTGGTCGAACGTTTCCGCCTGCCCGAACCGGTGCTCAATCCGTCCGATGAGGCAACCTGGCACAGCGGCGGCGCCCGTGGCTATATCGATTACCCGACGCTAACCGACGCGCTCGTGAGCGCGGTCTGAAGGAGCCTGCTATGCCCGTCCAGTTCATCGGCGCCATCGGTTCCAGCGGCGGGTCGGAAAGTCGTCCTTCGCGTGGGCCCGCAATCGACAAGACGTATCTCGGCGCGATTGCGCGGGTCCACGAGGCATCGGGCTTCGACCGGGTGCTGATCGGGTATTTCAGCACCGCGCCCGACGGGTTCCAGATTGCGGCTTATGCTGCGCAGCAAACGGACCGGTTGCAGTTCCTGCTTGCCCACCGTCCCGGCTTCGTTGCGCCGACGCTGGCCGCGCGACAACTGGCAACGCTTGACCAGTTGATCGACGGTCGGTTGGCGGTGCATATCATTACCGGCGGATCGGATGCCGAACAGCAACGCGACGGTGATTTCCTGACCAAGGCCGAACGCTATGCGCGCACCGACGACTATCTCGACGTGGTCCGCAAGACCTGGACCGAACCGGCCCCGTTCGACCACGACGGCTCATATTATCGCGTACGACAAAGCTTTTCCACGATCAAACCGCTGCAACAGCCATATCTTCCGGTCTATTTCGGCGGGTCCTCGGATGAAGCGATCGAAGTCGCGGTGCGCCATGCCGACGTCTATGCGTTGTGGGGGGAAACGCTCGAACAGACCGCCGATACCATTGCACGGGTGCATGCTGCTGCCGCGCGCATCGGGCGAACGCGGCCGATCGGATTCAGCCTGTCCCTGCGCCCGGTGCTCGCCCGGACCGAAGAGGAAGCGTGGGCGCGCGCCGATCGCATTCTCGCAGCCGCGAAAAAACAGCGCGGCTTGGCGGCCGGAGCAATGCCTGTCCAATTGTTCCGCAATGCCGACGGCACGGTCCCCAATGTCGGGTCGCAGCGCCTGCTCGAAGCAGCAGCAGGCGGGCGGGTCCGCGACAAGCGGCTGTGGACCGAAATTGCCGCGCTGACTGGCGGCAGCGGCAATTCGACCGGTCTGGTCGGCACTGCCGAACAAGTCACCGAAAGCCTGCTCGACTATTATGATCTCGGCATCGACACGTTCCTGATCCGCGGCTTCGACCCGCTGGAAGACGCGATCGAATATGGCCGCGACCTGATCCCGCTGGTTCGCGGCGCCGTCGCCGAACGCGATACGGCGCGGGTCGCTGCAGAATAGTTGAGATCAGCGCATGGCAATCATCCCCTTCTGGTTCATCCCGTCGCATGGTGACGGGCGCTGGCTTGGGTCCGACGAAGGCTCGCGCCCGACAGAGTTCGGCTATCTCTCCCAGGTCGCAGTGGCGGCGGATCGGTTGGGCTTTCATGGCGCGCTGTTGCCGACCGGGCGCACATGCGAAGACAGTTGGGTGCTGGCGAGTGCGCTGGCCCCCTTGACGCGCGCGCTCAAATTCCTGGTCGCGGTACGCCCCGGCGTGACCTCGCCACTGTTTGCCGCACGCCAAGCGGCAACGCTTGACCGGATCAGCGGCGGACGACTGCTGATCAATGTCGTGGCAGGCGGCGACGCGCGCGAAATGCGCGCCGACGGGGTCACGCTCGATCACGCAGAACGCTATGCTCAGGCTGACGAGTTTCCTGGATATCTGGCGCCGGTTGATGGCAGGCGAACGGGTCGATCACGCCGGGCCCTACCTGACCGCCGAAAATGCCGAACTGCTGTTTGCCCCAGTGCAGACCAACGGCCCGCCGCTCTATCTGGGCGGATCGTCGGACCCGGCGATCGGCGTAGCCGGCAAACATATCGACTGGTATCTGACTTGGGGCGAACCGGTGGCGGCCGTGCGGGAAAAGGTCGCCCGGGTGCGAGAATCCGCCGCGCTCGCGGGGCGCACCGTGCGCTTTGGCATACGCCTGCACGTCATTGTGCGTGAAACCGAAGAGGCCGCCTGGACCGAGGCCGATCGCCTGATCAGCCGGATCGACGATGACACCATCGCCTTGGTGCAAAAGTCGCAAAGTGCCAGTGAATCCATGGGCCAACGTCGCATGCAGGCTTTGCATGGCGGGCGCCGCGACCGGCTCGTAATCGGCCCAAACTTGTGGGCTGGAATCGGCTTGGTGCGGGGCGGCGCGGGTACAGCGCTGGTGGGATCGGCCGAGAGTGTCGCGGCACGCATCGACGAATATGCGCAAGCCGGCATCGAGACCTTCGTGCTATCGGGCTACCCGCATCTCGAAGAAGCCTATCGCGTCGCGGAACTACTATTTCCGCTGCTGCCGATCGCCGCACGCGAGGCGTCTTCGGTATCGCCGCCGCAACCAGGCCGTGCGGGCGAAGCCAGCGTCCACCACACTTCACGCTATCGCAATGTAGCGACCGGGCCATCGTGAGCTTGAAACGGCCCGTTTACGAGCTTGACCGGCTTCCGGCGTTTTCGGCGCTGCAGTTCCCAATTCACCCCGGTTGACCCAGGGGCGCGCATTGACTTCGATCGCCTCCGGCTTCGTCCAGATCCAGCAATTGCCCGATCTGGACGAATGGATCGCGCCGGCTCAATAATTGAACGCGGCCTTCAGGAAGATCGTGCGCGGCGGGTTCTGCGCGCCTTCGAGCAGCGTCGTGCCCGCATAGGCCCCGGCCTTGATTGGTGCGCCGATCGCCGTCAATGAGGTGAAATAGAACGAGTTGGTCAGGTTGCGCGCCGTGAGCGTGAAGGTCCAATGCCGGTCAGCAGTTTCGAAACTGGCGAAGGCATTGGCAAAGCCATGCGCGGGTATCTGGTACTGCGGGCTGTTGGGGATGTCGGAGAAATACGACGTCTGCCAGTTGCCGCTTCCCCCCAGCTTGATCGTGCTGCCATCGCCCAGCGGCACCGCCCAGGTTATCGATCCGAAATACTGCCAGTTCGGCTCGGCCGCGAATTGCTTGCCGGTGTAGGTGTAGGCGGGAACCGGGCCCAGCGCGGGTTGCGCATAATCATCATAGCGCGTCTTCAGATACGTCGCGTTCAGCACCAGCGACAGATTGCGCGTCGGCTGTTCCGAGGTTTCGAGTTCGAATCCATCGGTATGCGCCGAAGGCGCGTTGCCACGTGTGCTGACATAAGTCCCGGAGATCGGGCTATATACCGACACCGTCGTCTGTAGATTTTTGTAATCGTTGTAGAATCCTGTCGCATTCACGCGCAGCCGATGGTCGAACCAGTCAGTCTTGATCCCGCCTTCGTATGTGTTCACATGTTCCGGATCGTAAGGCAGCGCGGTCTGGATATTCAACGCGCGGTTGTTGAAGCCACCCGCATCGAAGCCCTTGGCGTAATCGCCGAACGCGAAAATGGTGGGCGTGACTTGCCAGGAAATCCCGGCCTTGGGCGTGAACGCATGCCAGGTCTTCGCGTTGAGGATATTGGCGTTGTTGAAGTTGATCTGGCTGGCCAGGATATTCACGCCAAGCGTGGGAATGGCGCCGCCGGTCAGCACTTGCGGATAAAGCGCCGGATTGATCGGGTTTCCGCCGAGATCGTCGTTGACGCCCTGGAACGTAAATTCGCGGTGTTCGCTGATGTAACGCCCGCCTGCAGTGAGTGTCAGCCGGTTGGTCAGATGCAGGTCACCCTGCAGATAGGCGGAATAGTTGAAAGTGCGCGTATCGCCGATCTGGTCGAACGGCGCCGTGGGCAACGCAGCGTTCGATGTCGGCAGGCCCGTGACATAACCGATGCGGTTGCTCGAAAAATTCTCGAACAGATAATAGCCGCCACCGGTGAAATCGAACGCTTTCCAGTTTCCCTGCAGTTGCAGCTCCTGGGTAAACTGGTGCTGGCGATATGTTATGTAATTGTCCGAGGTATCGACCGGCAGCGGTTGCGCTGCGTCATAAGGCAGACGGTTTTGGCCATCGTTGTTGTAGTTCACCGGCGCCTGGTTGAACGCGCGCAGTGCGCTGATCGAATGTAGCGTCAGATGGTCGTCCAACGTATAATCAAGCCGCCCGGTAATTCCGCCCGAGTGCGAAAAATTGACCGGATAGCGCCCCGCGTAGCTGACGTTGGGCGCGTAAGACGACAATTGCGTCGGGCTATACAGAGTTCCTGCGGTAATCGCCCCGAGCCCGGACAGCGTGTGATTGGCCGCATTATAGGTTGTCGCGTCGTATTGCGCGGCCTGCGAATGATCGACCGTTCCGTCGGCAGTCAGCGTCGCCTTGAACCGCGAAGACGGGGTAAACACCAGCTTTACACGCCCGCCGTTGGTGACCTGATTGTTCACGTAATCGTTTTGCGAAGGGTTCCAGCTATAGCCCGCATGCTGGTCGTGCGCGATCGCGATGCTGGCATCGAGCACGCCGGGCACCAGCGCGCCGGCCACATAACCATGCGCGTTGAATGTGTTGTACGAGCCATATCCGGCATCGCCGCGCGCCTGGAACGTGTCGGTTGGCGCGCGCGTGACATAGCGGATCGCGCCGCCCGACGAATTGGCGCCAAACAGCGTGCCTTGCGGTCCGCGCAACACTTCGACCCGCTCGATATCGGTCAGGTCAGTCATGCCGTTGATTGCGCGCGCCAGATAGACATCGTCGATATAGACACCCACCGTGGGGTCGAAAATCGGGTCGCTGTTGCCGATGCCGCGAATAAAGAAGGTGTTGGTCAACGGGGTAATACCCGATGGCAACGTGAACAGGCCCGGGATCTGGCCGGCGAGGTCGCGCGCGGTGACGACGTTCTGCTGGGCTCTGAACTCGGTGCCGATGACGCTGACCGCGACCGGGGTCTGCTGCAACCGGGTTTCCTTGCGCGTCGCGGTGACGATGATGTCCCCGCCGGGCACGATGGTGCTGTCCTGCGGCGCTTCCGGGGCTGGAGCAGCGGCCGGTGCCGCATCGGCTGCGCGCGCAAGGCCCGGAGCCGCAGCGGCGGCAAGCGCAGTGCCCGCCAGCAGGACAAAGCTCGAAACGCGTTTCGAACGCACGGAAAGGTTGCGGATCATGATTTGGCCCTGATGGATGTGTTGTATGACAATGCGCGGCCGTTCCCCAACGGCGGCATCGACCCTGTAGGTCGGCAAACATCGGCCGTCTTATTCAAACTCAACTTTATTAATTGAGATATCATCAAGTCCCGACACAAACGGCAAGCGGCGCAAGACCCTCGCCATCGCGCCGGCCACGGCGAAAATCTTGCGCATGGCGGGGGGAGCTGCGGATCATGCCCAAAGAAATCTTGACCAGAGCCGAGCGCCGGTTGCAGCTGCGCACAATCCTTTCGCGCGTCGATCGACAATTGCCGCCCGGCCTCTGACCTGTCGGCATGCGATGACGACAAGCCGGCGCCCGCAAGGCGTGGTCGCGCTTTACCGCTGCGGACCGGCCCGGAACGCTAGTTAAACCGTCTTTGGTCATGCCGATCCGACCAAACCGAAATAGAACTCAATCTCATATAAGGAAAATTCGGTTTCGAAAGGATACCGATACCTGGATAGCTGCGCCATCTTCAAATGCCGGACAGCATCATCATGACACAACGAACAATCAAGCTTGGCCTTATCCTCCACGGTGTCGGCAGGACCTGGGACGACTGGCGCCATCCGGACCGCGATGTGCATGCCAGCACCAATTTCCAGTTCTATGCCGATCAGGCGAAACTGGCCGAACAGGGCAAATTTCACTTTCTGTTTGTGGCCGACAGCCTGTCGATCAACGAAAAATCCAGTCCCCACTATCTCAATCGGTTCGAGCCGATCTCGATCCTGTCGGGGCTCGCCGTGGTGACATCGAAAATTGGCCTCGTCGGCACGCTGACCGTCAGTTATTCGGAACCCTTCAATGTCGCGCGGCAGTTCTCGTCGCTCGACCACTTGTCAGGCGGCCGTGCCGGCTGGAACGTGGTGACAAGCTGGCTGGGCGAAACATCGGCCAATTTCAGCAAAGCCGAACACCCGGCGCACGCCGTACGCTATCGGATCGCGGCGGAATATCTCGATGTGGTCCAGGGGCTGTGGGACAGCTGGGAAGACGATGCGCTGGTCGCAGACAAGCAGACCGGCGTTTTCGTCAATCCCGACAAACTTCACCCGCTCGATCACAAGGGCGAATTCTTTCAGGTGCGCGGCCCGCTCAACATCAAACGTTCGCAACAGGGCCAGCCGGTAATCTTTCAGGCCGGCGCATCCGACGACGGCAGAAATTTCGCCGCCAAACGTGCAGAAGCGATCTTTTGCGGCCCGGCCAACATTGCCGAGGCGCAGGACTATTACGCCGATGTCAAAGCCCGCGCGCGGGGGTTTGGCCGCGACGGATCGGAACCGCTGATCCTGCCGGGCATCGCACCGATTGTCGGTCTGGACGAGGCCGATGCCGAAGCACGCTATCAGGAACTGATCGCGCTGACCTCGATTGAAACCGGGCTCGGCTTTCTGGCGCGCACGTTCAACGACCACGATTTCCGCCAGTATGATCTCGACGGCCCCTTCCCCGATGTCGAACACATCGGATTCAACAGCCAGCAGAGCGGTTCGCTGCGTATTCTAAAGCTGGTGCGCGAAGAAAACCTGACATTGCGTCAGGTTGCCCAGCGCATGTCGAACCCAAGGGGCGACTTCAACGGCACCCCCGACCAGGTTGCCGACAAGCTGCAACACTGGTTCGAAAGCGGCGCGGCGGACGGCTTCGTCCTGTTCGAGCCGCTGCCCGGGCAGTTGCGGTTGTTCGTCGATCACGTCATTCCGATCCTGCAGGCGCGCGGGCTGTTCCACGACGATTACGAAGGCACGACGTTCCGCGAACAGCTCGGCCTGGCGTTTCCCGAGAACCGCCATACGCTGGATCGTTCAGCCCAATCTGCGGCATGACCGTCGTTCCCCGCTCCATTTGATTATGGAGCGGGGAGATTATTGCCCGGATGGAGACATGCGCCAAAGGCCCCGAAGCGGTGTATGGCGCCGGCCTGGATCGCCGAGCGGATCCTGCCCTAACGCGATGCCGCTATAGCCGGCTCGGATGGCATCGTGCCGAGCAGAGCAAGCGACAGCAGGCCGTGTTGCAGGACGGCGCGTCGGCGCAATATGGTTCCGATGCGATCGCGGGCGTGATCAACATCGTGCTGAAGAATGCCGATCACGGCGGCAGCTTCGACGTGACCAGCGGCCAGTATTACAAGGGCGACGGCAAGACCGCCGCGACCGCGCTGAACCTGGGTTTCAAGCTGGGCGATTGCGGGTTCGTCAACGTGACCGGCGAATACAAATTCCACGACTGGAGCCAGCGCTGTGGTGCCGACTATCGTGTCTACAGCAGCTTTGCCGCCAATCCCGTGGCCGCCGCCGGCCTGGCCGCCAACCCGGATACCCCGCGCGTCAATCATATCGTCGGCGATGCGCGCTACACTTTGTACAACGTCGGCTTCAACGCGGGTTATGACCTGACCAACGATGTGCATGCCTATGCCTTTGGCGGTTATGGCAATCGCACGGCCTATTCGTATGAAAAATACCGTGCCGCCAACAAGATCGAAGGCACAACCAGCACCGGCGCGACGGTCATCCCCTACCCCACCGGCTTCAACCCGCTCGAAGGGCTGCGCGAAGAGGATTTCCAGTTTATCGCCGGGCTGAAAGGCGCGATATCCGGGTGGAACTGGGACCTGTCGCAGTCTTATGGTCGCGATGCGGATTCGATTTCGACGCTCAATTCGGGCAATGCGACGCTGTACCAGCAGATCCAGGCGCAGAATGCGACCGCGATCCCTCCGCAGACCAATTTCTATGTCGGGTCGCTGATCAACAGCGAATGGGCCACCGACCTTGATGTCACACGCGATTTCGACGTCGGGTTCTTCAAGCCGATCACGTTCGCGCTCGGCGGGCAGTATCGGTACGACCGCTATGAAATCCAGCCGGGCGAAAATACGCCGGGGCGGCATCCCTCTTCGCCGCCCCGCATTACCCGGCCAAAGCCCGTTTTGGCCTTCCGGGCGGCAACCGGGTGATAATGCAGACGATCGCCGCGGATCGCCGCCGCACCGGGGGGGGGTGCGGCGGCGATTTTGTGTGATCTGTTCCTGCCTCAGCGCGTTTCGAAAACAGGCGGGTCGAACGCGCGAACAGGCGGCGGGGTCTGGGTCAGGCGGCGCATTTCGACCAGGCAGGTGTGGGCGCTGCATCCCTGCGACAGCGACGACGCCCCGCGATCGAGCGTCAGCACATTGGGATTGCCGTGCCGGTCGAGCGACCCGTCGGGATCGTACCACGCACCGGTCGACAGCCGCACCACGCCCGGCATGATCCCGGCGTTGTAGACCACGCCGGCCAGGCAGCGCCCGCGATCGTTGAACAGTTCTACGACTTCGCCGTCGGCAATGCCGCGCGCGGTGGCCTCGTCGGGGTGGACATGCACGCCCTCGCGACCCTGCACTTTGCCGGCCCGGCTCCAGGGCGAGGGATCGAGTTGGCTGTGCAGGCGCCGCGCCGGCTGGTCCGAAATCAGGTGCAGCGGATATTTCCGCGCGATCGGCGATCCCAGCCACTCGAACGGTTCGCGCCAGACCGGATGCCCGGGGCAATCGTCGAGCGCAAAGCCGGCAATCCGTTCGGAAAAGATCTCGATCCGGCCCGATGGCGTGTTCAACCGATTGGCCACCGGATCGGCGCGAAAGGCACCGTGCATGTCATGCGGCGCATCGTGAACGCCAAGATCGATCAGCCCCGCTTCCCAGAACGCATCGAATTGCGGCAGCGCGATGCCGCTGGCGGCAACCCGGTCGCGACTGACCTCATAAATATGACGCAGCCATTCGCTTTCGTTGCGGCCCTCGGAAAACTGGGCCTCGACGTCAAATCGGCGGGCGAGATCGCGCAGCATGTCGTGATCGTTGCGCGCCTGGCCTTGCGGTTCGATCGCCTGTTTCATCGCGATGTAATAGCCTTCGCGGGTGGCAAAACCGATGTCGTTGCGTTCGAGCGAAATCGTGGCGGGCAGGACGATATCGGCATGGCGCGCCGCCGCTGTCCAATAGGGTTCCTGCACCACGATCGTTTCGGGGCGGGCCCAGGCGCGGCGCAACCGGTTGAGATCCTGATGGTGGTGAAACGGATTGCCGCCCGCCCAATGCACCAGCCGGATGTCAGGATACCGGTACTCACCGCCGTTATACCGAAAAGCCTGCCCCGGATGCAGCAGCATGTCGGCCAGACGCGCGCACGGGATGAAATCGGGCACCGCATTGCGCCCCTGCGGCAGGACCGGCCCGGGCAGCTTGATATGGCTGCTGCCCATCACATTCATCGGGCCATAGCCGAGCGCATACCCGCCGCCCGGCAGCCCGATCTGCCCCAACATCGCCGCCAGCGTGACCAGCGCCCAGAACGGCTGTTCGCCATGCGCCGCGCGTTGCAGCGACCATGCGGCAGAGATCATCGTGCGGTTGGACAGCAAGGCATCCGCGAGCGAGCGGATAACCGCGGCATCGACCCCGGTAATCGGCGCGGCCCATTCCGGGCTCTTGGCCAAACCGTCGCTCGCGCCGGTCAGATA
>Ga0116227_10010135_pt1 | contig 16643 bp, 14 predicted proteins | sample S1TSphgellanicum_FD_89693 | JGI IMG/M metagenome (GOLD analysis project Ga0116227, IMG submission 89693) | Host-associated microbial communities from peat moss isolated from Minnesota, USA - S1T2_Fb - Sphagnum magellanicum MG | ecosystem: Host-associated > Plants > Peat moss > Unclassified...
ATCTGACTTTTCCCGTTAAGTCCTCAAAGCAAGCTGCCAGCCCTGACACAGGTCGTGCAATTTAGACAAACCTCGCCACAGAACCTGGATTCCAATCGGACCACGACGATGCTCTAAATAACCCCCTAAACGCGCAATAGCAGCGATCGCCCAACACACAGTGAATTCCGTGGGCAACTTCACTTTAGATGTTGCTTTCAATACCTTTATCTGCAAGCTGACTTTTCCCATTATGTTTTCATCGTGGAGGTTTTGAGGCAGGAGGCAGCAACACGGAATCAAGTGTTGCACCAAAGCTATTACCGCTTGAGCTACAGAATCTTTTTGGGTTGGGTTGATCTGCACAATTGGTGGTCGGTTATTCCCAGTTATATACCCAAGGGCCAGGAATACCTCTTTCTAAGACCAAGCTCCGGGGAAATCATTGTGGGTTAGACCAATAATCATGGGAATTTGCACCTGTTGGTTCATGAAAGAGAGATTGAGGCTATACCCATCCCTTTCAGGATCATGGCTTAATTTCCGCTGGAGTTATAGCCGCATATTCTGCGGGAGAAAGAGCTGCATCCTTAACATTAATCTTTTTGGAGATGAATTTATTCTCATAGAAAAAATCAGCAATCTGCTGTTGTCCTGAGAGAATTTCATCATTAATTGGTCTCAAGGTATAATACCTCCGCTTGACGATAGTTTCCAAAGTTGGCAGATCCAGATGTGAGTCAGCAGCGATGATTTTAGCCACATCTTGTGGATGTGTGTCAGCCCATTTGCCCACATTATTGATTTCTGCCAAAATGATTTTTGTTAGCGCAGGATTCTCCTTGACAAAACTGCGAGCAGCTAAATAGTAGCCTCCCTGCTGTCTAAGCCCCTTACCATCGCGGAGAACCCGCGCTCCCATAGTTCTTTCATAGATTGTCAGGTTCGGCTCACTAACAACGGCAGCATCAATGTTCTTGCTAAAAAGGGCAGCACGAGCTTCTGCGGCTATGAGATTAACATATTTAACATCACTCAGCTTCAGTCCTGCCTCCTCCAAAACCTTCACTGCAAAATACTGGTAAGCTGTAGCTCTTTCAAAAGCGAGGGACTTACCTTTGAGATCAGCCACTGTCTTAATGGGAGAATCCTTGCGTACCACAATAGCAATTTCCTCACCATTTCCAGGTTTAATACTAGCCAGATACACAAAGGGGATACCAGATTCTTGAGCAAAGATAGGTGGAGTTTCACCAACGGCACCAATATCTAAACTTCCCACATTCATGGCTTCTAGAAGTTCCGGTCCGGCTGTAAATTTTGCCCACTTTACGGTAATTCCCAGCGGATTTAGGCGTTTCTCTAAGACCTGTCTAGCTCTGACCACATCTCCGGCAGATTGGTAGCCCATTCGTAGTACCTTTGTCTTGATCCCGCCTATATTTGATGTATCAGGTGGATTGGAGGAATGACAACTTACTAAAGTTACAGATAAGGTCAACAACCCACCGACAAATAGGCTAAAAGAGCGACTGAACCAACTAATGGAGTGTCTTTGTGATTCTGCTATCATAATTTTAGTATTCGATATGTCTATTGCTAGACAACACATCTGCGGAAGTAATTTTAGCGAACTATTAAGTGTCCAGTGTTCCCATCATCTCGATTCTAATTTTTCAACTGGGCAACGTAACTAGTCACAGCAAGAAGCAGAACTTATTGATATTGAAATAGCCAATAACCTCTAGGTCACTAGAGAGGAATCTGCTTGTGCTAAAGAAGGCTTTGAGTCCATACCCATCCCTTTCAGGATCATGGCTTAATTTCTGCTGGAGTTATAGCCGCATATTCTGCGGGAGAAAGAGCTGCATTTTTAACATTAATCTTTTTGGAGATGAATTTATTCTCATAGAAAAAATCAGCAATCTGCTGTTGTCCTGAGAGGATTTCATCATTAATTGGTCTCAAGGTATAATGCCTCCGCTTGACGATAGTTTCCAAAGTTGTCAGATCCAGATGTGAGTCAGCAGCGATGATTTTAGCCACATCTTCTGGATGTGCTTCAGCCCATTTGCCCACATTATTGATTTCTGCCAAAATGATTTTTGTTAGCGCAGGATTCTCCTTGACAAAACTGCGAGCGACTAGATAGTAGCCTCCCTGGTGTCTAATCCCCTTACCATTGCGGAGAATCCGCACTCCGATAGTTTTTTGATATATTGTCAGGTTTGGATCGCCAACAACGGCAGCATCAATGCTCTTGCTAAAAAGGGCAGCACGAGCTTCTGCGGCTATGAGATTAACATATTTAACATCACTCAGCTTCAGTCCTCCCTCCTCCAAAACCTTCACTGCAAAATACTCGCCAGCTGTAGCTCTTTCAAAAGCGAGGGACTTACCTTTGAGATCAGCTACTGTCTTAATGGGAGAATCCTTGCGTACCACAATAGCAACTTCCTGACCATTTCCAGGTTTAGTACTAGCCAGATACACAAAGGGGATACCAGATTCTTGAGCAAAGATAGGTGGAGTTTCACCAACGGCACCAATATCTAAACTTCCCACATTCATCGCTTCTAGAAGTTCCGGTCCGGCTGTAAATTTTGCCCACTCTACGGTAATTCCCAGCGGCTTTAGGCGTTTCTCTAAGACCTGTCTGGCTCTGACCACATCTCCGGCGGATTGGTAGCCCATTCGTAGTACTTTTGTCTTGATCCCGCCTATGTTTGATGTATCAGGTGGGTTGGAGGAATGACAACTTACTAAAGTTACAGACAAGGTCAACAACCCACCGACTAATAGGCTAAAAGAGCGACTGAACCAACTAATGGAGTGTCTTTGTGATTCTGCTATCATAATTTTAGTATTCGATATGTCTATTGCTAGGCAACACATCTGCGGAAGTGATTTTAGCGAACTATTAAGGTGTCAAAAGATTCTGATCGGCGATATTTGCTGTGAGGAAAGGCAACTAAATCGCTTGGTTTGAGAAACGCCCGTTGGTATGCAATTGCACTAGAACCGGGAAAACTAAATTGATTGTCTATAGGACTTACGCACTGTACAAACCAACCATCCTGTTTCAGGCTTTGATGGATGACCTATGGCTAACGCCACGCTCCGCTATCGGATAAACATATCAATGCGTAAGTCCTAGTCTATTAGGAAATAGGGTAGAAATGATCCACCCTATGAGACTCTGAGGTGAGGCAAACTTTTAGGAAGTAGGGTGGAGATGATCCACCCTATGACTCTGAGGCAAACTTTGGTGGCAAACTTAACGCTTCCAAGCGACTAGAATTGTGGCGGTAATTTCTTCTGTAAACTCTCCAGATGGCTCAACAGCCAGCAGTGCTGCGGTTAAATCAGCGGCAAATTCCTCAGCGCGATCGCCAAAGAAAATCTTCAGCGCGAAAGCAGTTGTGTGTAGGTAGCCCAGATAGCTAGAAACTGTCCAAGATTTGGTAAAACTTACTTCATGCAACTCTTGCCGCGCAAAAGCCGATCTGGCAATAACTACATCATGGGGTGGATCTACAGGTACTCGAATCCCCTCTCCCCGCTTTCCTGTGCGTCGTTGTTCACCTAACCATTTCTGCACTACTTTAATGGCCGCTTGTTTCCAAGGCAGAGGGCTATTCCAAGGGCTTTCGTTGGTATTGATGATTGCCAGGCCACCATCATCTGAGAGTAACTCATACACCAACTTCAGTACAAGATCCCGGTCCATCCAGTGAAAGGCTCTACCGATAGTGACTAGCTTAAATACCCCCAAGCTAGGGTTAATTAGTTCTGCTCCCTGCTCCAACCAGGTGATGTTGTTAGCCCCAGCTATGTCCCCTTCATGTCGAGCTTCTTTAAGCATCTCCGGGTCGGGATCAACAGCCACTACTTCCCTAAATTGGGTGTGAAGGGGGATGGCAATTAACCCTGGCCCACAGCCTAAATCTAGGAGTCGTCCCTGGCCATTGAGGTTAAATATTTCCCCTAGCTTGCCAAACACAGCTGGTGGGTACTTGGTTCGGTATTGATTGTAGTCTTGGGCAGCACCCTCAAATAGTGTGGGGTCGTAGGTGTGGAGTGTTTTCATCGTTAAAATTTTGAGCAAATTGTAAGGTAGGTATTGTTTAATCTGACTGGCTCTTAGGTTTGTCAAATACCCAGTTGGCTAATTTAAAGTCCGACTTTGCCAGTCCTTGGGAGACGAGGAACTTTTTCGTCCCCTCCAAAAGTTGCAAACCTGGTTCCGGAAAAGGATTCTCTGACAATTGATTTAGTGTGTAGGATACTTTGACGACAGCAATAGGGTATCCGGTAATTTGGGCATTGAATTTGTAGTAATCCTGGGAATGAGCTTTGATATCTTTGATGGCTGCCGCCAGGACTTGATTCAACTTTTGGGGAATATCAGGCTGTTGAGCCAGAAAGTTATCTGTAGACACAATCACTGATGTACCAGCTAAACCCGGATGATGAATTGCTTCATCTATCACCGGATATCCTTGGGACTTTAAAAGTGCTCCTAGTTCATCAGGTGCTGCGTATGCAGCTATGTCACCACGTTCTAGAGCCGATTGGGCATCTCTCGATGCTAAATGAATCACTTTGGTCTCTTTGGCAATTCCCGCCGCATCTAGCAACCCTAACAGGTATCGATGCATGTAGGAACCCTTTTGGGTAGCCACTATTTGACCTTTGAGTTCCGCAACTGAGCGTGGCCCGTTTTTCTTGGTCACAAGCCAAGCGTTGCTATTGAATTGATTGATCCGAATCAGTCGTGTTTTGAACCCTCTGGCTCTGAGAATAATCGCTGGTGTATCACCGTAAATCCCTAAGTCGAGCTGGCCTGCTACCAAAGCCTCATTTAAATCTGGACCGTTGCCAAATTGGGCTAAGGTAACTTTGGCTGGCAAACCCCGTGCTAATATCCCTCTTTTCATTGCCCAACCGAATGGCCCTACGGGTATTTTAGTTGCCCCTATATAACCCACCCGCAAGATGGAAGTTTTAGCGATCGCTCTACTGCTATCACTAGATTGGTTACAGCCTGTAGTTAGCAGTAGCATACATATCAAGCTAAAAGCAGTTCGATACAGCATAGCTTCTACCTAATCTGCTTGAGCAGTTGGAATGTTTGATCCTGCTTGGCTGCAGTTGTCTGTTTTTTTCCCCAGCCAATATTCTGACGGTAGCTGCCAAGTAATCCTGTAGCTGCTAACTCGTCTTCGTTGACTGTGCTGGGCTGATCACTTTCAGGGGCGACGTAAAGAGCATCTACTGGGCAGTATAGTTCGCACATAAAACAAGTTTGGCAGTCACTCTGGCGAGCAATGATCGGTGGTGCGTCGGGTAAACTGTCAAATACATTCGTCGGGCAAATGTTGACGCAGACGTTACACTTGATGCACCTTGATTCACTGACTAATTCGATCATCCCCCTACTCCTACCAATGTTTGGCCTGTTTCTGCTGAAGTTAGAGGTCTGGCTTTGACCCAGACTTGATCTAGTCCCCCACTGAGCAGGTGGTGTTGTTGGTTATGATCTTGTTGGGGGTAGTCTTGGTGTTTGTGCATCCCGCGAGTTTCTTTGCGCTCTAAAGCACTATTATACATCCAGCGAGCTGTAGCTACCATCGCTGCTGCTTCCCGCCCTTGGACGAGCTGGTTGTCTTCTAGGGGGCGATCGCGAACTTCTTGCCACAGGTCATCTAGCCTAGTTAAAGACTCAGTTAACCCTTTTTCGGTGCGGAATAAGTTGCGATCATAAGGAAAGACTTCGGCTTGTACTGCCTGAATAATTTCTTTGGTAGCGAGGTTTGGCGCAGGGACATTTCTGGGTTGTAATCCGGCTTCCCCTACCCCTTGGACCTGGCGTTGATTGGCCTCGGCTCCTAATTCCCGGGTAAATTCGGCAGCAGATTCCCCTGACCAATAGCCCGAGGAAATTGCCCAGGCTGCATTGTGACTACCACCACCAGTGAACCCACCACAGATTAGCTCACGGGTAGCTGCATCCCCAGCTGCGTAAAGTCCAGTTACGGAAGTTGCACAGGTATCATCTACAATCCGAATCCCACCAGTCCCCCGCACTGTACCTTCTAGGCGCAGGGTGACGGGGAACCTCTGGGTGAAGGGGTTGATACCTGCACGATCAAAGGGGAGGAAGAAATTGGGCTGGGCTAACCGCATAGATGCCCACATATCCTCCGTAGCTTGATCTAAAACGGCATACACTGGTTGAGAAAGCAAGGTTTGGGCAATAACTGATCGTCCTGTTCTCGAACCGGCTCCGGGAATGGGGGTACCATCTTCGTAGGTGAAGGTAGCCCAGTTGTAGAAGAGGGTTTTGGTGACAGAAGAAAAGGCTGGGGAGATGCCATATGCATTAGAAAACTCCATACCTGACATCTCGGCACCAGCTTCAGCCGCCATGAGATAACCATCTCCCGTTAGGACATTGCACCCCAAGGCTTTACTGAGGAACGCACAACCACCAGTAGCTATGACTGTGGCGAGCGATCGTACTTTCCATTTCTGCTCAGACTGCCGATTCACTCCTGTAGCTCCGGCTACTGCCCCCGTTTCATCTACCAAAAGTTGTAGAGCCGGGCTATGGTCTAAGATTGTCACCCCTGCACGTTTGATTTGTCGCCGCATCAACCGCATATACTCAGGTCCTTGGAGGGAGCGACGATAGGGTTGACCTTTATCATCTGTGGGAAACGGATAACCCCACTCCGCTAACTGGTTAATGTTGCTATAGGTCTGATCTAGGACCCGATTCATCCAGTGGCGATCAGATAGGAATCCCCCCAATGATTCCCGACTGGCCATGGCTGCCTCCCGCTCCTCTGGATCTGGTGGTACATACCAAACGCCGTTACCAGAGGCCGCAGCACACCCAGTAGTACCACAGTATCCTTTATCTACAAGTACTACCCTAGCACCATGAGCTGCTGCACTCCATGCCGCCCATGTCCCCGCCGGTCCACCGCCAATCACTAGTACATCTGCTTCTAGTTTGGTTTGTTCATCAATTGTTTTTACCATTGACCTATTACCTATGCAAAGTTCAGTTGACCGTTACAGTAGTATTCGCTACTTTTACTTACTAACGGTCTTTTCCTATCAGAGACTAAATACTAAAACTTGATTGACTTACAGTAGTTTTTACTAAACTAAGTCTTCCACAACTCTGTAAAAAAAGCAAGTGTCTTGAATGAGAAATTCAGCGAAGATGTAGGACCAGAATCCAGGCACACCTAAAGTTTTTCCTAGATTAAATAGCAATCCGATACCAGCACCAAGTAAGTGATATTTAAGTAAGATTACGAAATCATAAAAAATATTTTGTCAAGCAAAAATCATGTTTCCGTATTCGTTCATCTGAAAACCTTATTCAGTAAGGATTTTATTGATACTTATGTTTTGATGGATACAAATTTCCTGAAAACTACTATCAGATAAGGCTTTTAGCCCCTCAGGAAGCGATCTAACATAGTAAGTAGTGAAGAACTCCAAAAATTAACCTTTTAAATAAAAAAATGCGAAATCATATTTTATTCAGTACCTCCTTAGCATTGATTACAGCCATCGGTGGCACTGCAATTAGCCCAAGTCGAGCAATCCAGTTGCAAGACGGGACAGTGTACTTTGTCCATACTCCTAGCCTTGTATATTCAGGAACTACTTATGATAACGTTGCGGTACCCAGCCCAACCTACTATTTCACAATAGATGTGCCAAATGATGCAGGCGAACCCTTAGAAAAAGTCACCATTAACCAGCATGAGGGGGTAGACAAAATTGACTTTGACTTAAGAAAAACATCCGCCTTTGTGGGGACAAGATCTCATGAGCAGCAGAAATTAAGCATCAAAGACATAACCAGAGACGAAAAAACTCATACTATAACCCTCAGTTTTGACCCACCAGTTTCCTCATCCGGCAGCATCACTGTTGCTCTGAAACCATTTGAAAACCCATCTTCTAGCGGGGTTTATCTCTTCGGGGTGACAGCATTTCCCTTGGGTGAAAAATCCCACGGTCAATTTCTAGGTTATGGAAGGCTCCAGTTCTACAGCCACGATCGTTACTAGTACTCCAAGGCGTAAATTTAGGTAGGGTACAAATGACTGTATCAACACCAATCTCACTAGCTATACAACCCTATCTAAACTTACGCCGATGTGTACTAGTCAAGACGAGTGGGACTGACAAAACAAACCGCATTGGGTCAGCCAGGAAACTTTCCACGGGGTTTGGGTGAAAATTTTAGATTTTAGATTGGAGGATTTAATCTAAAATCTAAAATTAATTAGCTGCTACCTGTTTCCCTTGTACTGTGGCATCTAGATTCGTGAATCAGTTGAGACTTGTAATCAAAACTTTACTTCATAAACCATGACAATATTTTCATCAGGGTCGCAGCAAGAAAAGAAACGTCTTCCATCCTTTTGAGAAATGTCTTTTACAATTCTTGCTCCTACTTGAACTACATTATTGTAAGGTTCATTAATCGAAGCAACTACAATGTCAATAGCATTAGCAATAGGTTGATTGTATTCTGAAGAAATACTAGTCCTCTTTTTATATAGTTCTAAATTAATTAGCAAAATACTCCCGCATCTTATAAAAGTTTTTGACTCTTGTTCTGCCTTAATTCCTAAAACTTGTTCATAAAAAAAACGAGATTTATCCATATTAGTAACTGGAATTTCTATTCCCAATTGGATAACTTTAACTGGTTGTAACTCTAGATTCTGTTTAGATTGATTATGAATATTTAAATTTGAGCCACTTTCTAAAGTATTTTTCATACGATTAATTTTTTTTATATATAAAGACTGTCCATCATCAGTAGTTAATCTCCATGATTTTGCTACTATTAATTTAGACATAGATTGAAGATTTATAGTATCTGATATTTGAGCTTTTCTGCCATCAGGTAACAATATTCTACTAGTAGAATGTGATGCTTCTATTTTCTTTAGTAAAGCTTCTAAATTTCCTTTTTTTACAATGATATCATTTGCTTGTTTAACTTGTAATTTGTTATAGTTTATAGCTAAATATTCTGCTAAATTTCGGATATAGTTTGCGTCTTGAACTTTTGTTGTGTAATTTCCTAACCATTCAATTCCTGCTACAGCACCAAGAATTCCACCTGCCATTGAAGCAAGCGTATCAGTGTCAGACCCTCTAGCAAATCCTGCTTCCAAAAGTCCATAGAGTGGATTAGCTGCAAAGCGTGATGCTAGAAATATAGCAGCAGCAGCACTTATAGTTCCTGAGCCTTTCACTCTTTTATCAAAGCATCCAAGTTGAGTAAGAATCTTTTTTTCAATCGGGAGAGATCCTTGCTTCATACCCTCTTGGCATAATTCAAGAAGTTGTAGCATCTCCTTAATTGTAACTTGCCACATTTCTTCATATTGTCCGTTAGTTGTCTGCAGAGCAGAATCTTTCCAAGTTGGACAAATATCATTTAATTTCGGTAAAGCAGACCAACAGTTTACTTCAGATAAAACTTTTTCAATAATTGCGCCATATTTTAGAGTATTTGTTTCTCGCAATGCTATCCAAACAGCAAAACCATACGCAAGTGCACCTACTAAGGCTCTGGGATGACCATGAGTGGTGACACCATTAGCGACAATATCTTTTGCAAGTTTGTCAAAATTTTCTTCTTTTACGCTGAACAAACAATGAGGCAGTATTCGCATCGCTACACCATTTCCTCCAGCATCAAAATACTGCTTGTTTTTGCCCGAAATATCAGAAGACCAAGGCTCTATTCCTGCAAGCCATTGTTTTGCAGATCGTTTGGTCGCTCCTCCCCCTCCACGTTCGTAATAAGTCCAAGTGGGTAATTCTTGCTTAGTTAAATGATGCCACCAATGTGTTCCATAAAGCAAACTTCTGGCAGTACAGAGAATTAACTGTGTATCGTCACTATATTCTCCTGGAAGAATTACTTCTTGATGGGGGTAGTATTGTCCACCTGATTGCCTTACCCATTGTTTAAATCCATTGCTTAAAAATTCTGCTGGAGAGAAAGTTTTTTTATCAATTCTTCTAGCCTCTAATTCCTGAGACCATCCCAGTGCATCACCAACAGCAGCAGCAAGAAATGCTCCTTGTCCTTTTGCACTTAAGGAGATTGTATTTATATACTGTTCATTGCTGTTCATATTTCCTCCCTTGGATTCCAAGGTATTTCATTTGGTCGCTGTCCTGACCTAATCAACTTACTTAACTTACGTTTATCAAATAAATCAGGTGCTATTATAAATCTATATTGATCTTCTGAAATACCCAAAATTTCTAGACGTGCTGCCTCATTTTTTGCCTGTTCTTCAGTGGAGATTGCAATCCCCGTAATGTCAGAGATTCCAATTAAGTCTGGAACTAGAACTTCAGCTTGATTATCAGTCGGACAAGAGGTTAAATGCTGAGGATGGCGTGAAAACGTCATTCCTCCAGCACCAGATACAGATCGATCAAACATTGACATAAAGGCTTGTTCACCTTCAGCAACAGCACTACCATAATCAGACGCAGCATTTCTTGGACAGAAAAGAGTCCCAGGTGTCCAGAGATACTGGGGATTAATAAATAAGACAACCCAATCTTTAAATAGAGTATCTTGAGATCTTGCCTTATCAAAATACCAAGGATTAGGATATTCAATTGAACAACATATATATCCTATGTGTCCATCAAGCCGTTTTAAATCAGTTGGTGTGAAAATGTTGCGTTCACCATCTTGTAGGTGTTTCGTTGCCAGTATTCCCATTGTACCTGTCAAAATATGACTGAGGTTACGCGATGGAGTAAAGTGACATATTCTTGTTATTCCACGATTTTCTACAGCACGCTTAATTACCTCAATCATCTTCTATTCTCTCATAAAGACTGGTATCAGTTGGTAAAAGGGTTGTTATTGTGCCACAATATGTAATAATCAGGCGAGTTTTAGCGCGTGTAACACCTACGTATAACAATCTGCCATCTTGGGAATTTGCATCTGCTTGACCCAAAGCTTCTACTACATCAGAATTTGGTAATTTCTTATTATTACAGAAGGGCAATATAACTGTATCAAATTCAAGACCTTTTGCTGAATGATAAGTACCATATCTAATGCCAGGTTCTGATTGCCAAGCTCTCATGTCTCGATGCAGACGTATACGTTCTCTCGGCAAATACCTTTGAAGGAGTTTTTCATCTTGACGATCCCGAAAAAGAATTGCTACATTCTGCGTTCTGGCTAATATTCTTGCTTGTTTGGCAATAAACGATATTTCCTGGTCAATAGAGGCGAACTCAACAATTATTGGTGATGGTCCATCAGCAGGAGGTGCTTTTGGTTCAACTAAATCGGGTACACCTATAAAATAAGACATTTTTGATATAGCCAATGCAAGTTTAGCAATTTGTTTAGTATTTCGGTAATTCTCATTAAATTCCCAAACTTTTGTGATATTCAGTCCTGCATCTCGCCAAGATATACGATGACCGTATATTTGTTGTGCAACATCCCCAAAGAACGTTAAAGATCCATTTGGAGGAATAACCTTGGCAAGAGAACGGAGCATCTGTGGTGAAAAATCTTGTCCCTCGTCAATTATAACATGCTTATAAAGACGTTCTGATGTATCAATATCTAATTCATCAGCTACCGCTGTAGCTATATCATCCCAATCATACTTCTTACCTTTTTTCTGGCGCAAATTTAGATAAGTTGTGTAAATTTTAAAAATTAACTCTTGTTCTTCGACTGTAAAACGTGATTCTAAGTTACAGAAATTCTCATATTTATCACAACTATTAATACCATACTTTGCTATCAAACCCAATTCCTCTAAAAAAAGCTTTATAGGATAGTTAAACAAAGGGTGTAAAGGATAATTTTGCGAAACTTCTTGGACTGCTGAGTTTACCAAACTATCGCGGCAGTCTGAATCAAGAATCGCACCAGGAGACATTTTCTTACGAAAATTGAGATAGCCTCTAGCAAAAGTATGGTAGTTCTCGATAGTTATGTTTGTAAGTTTTTTGTCTTGAAAATGTTGTAAGTAAGTTACAAGTGTCTTATTAAAGGTGACTAGTAATGTCTTACCACCGTGTTCAGTTTTAGGATTAGCTAAATAAGTAGATCGCAAAATAGCTAGTGTTGTTTTACCACTGCCTGCCGTTCCTAAAACAGCAAAATGCCCTTGTGCTGGCAAATATAACACTTCTTTTTGACGACCAATTGGCTGAGGTAGAGGCATAATATGAATCAGCGATGAAAGTAGTTTTTGTAGCTATCAACAATGGCAAAATAAAGTGTTTAATCACCAAGAAACCACCAGTTCATTCAACTCCGTCATATCAATTAAAAATCCATCATGACCGTGGGTTGACTTTAACTGTACAAGTTTAGCGTTAGGGATTAAATTCGTCAGTTCCTGCTGTTCCACTGGAGGGTAGAGGATATCAGAATCAATGGCCACAACTAAAGTGGGTTGATGGATGCCTTGTAAAACTGATGTATAATTTCTACCTACCCCGGCAACATCATGAGTATCCATAGCCCGAGTCAGGGTGATATAAGTATTAGCATCAAATCGCTCGACAAACTTTTGACCCTGATACTGCAAATAGCTAGCGATTTTAAATTGCTCTGATGTATCATACTCACGTCCAAACCGGGCGGTGAAACTCTCCCAGGAACGGTAAGTACTCATCGCCATCATCCGTGCTACTGCTAGCCCTTGAGTCGGGGATGCATCATCGGTGTAGTGTCCCCCCTGCCAATGGGGGTCGGCATAAATTGCCTGTCTTTGGGCTTCACTCAACCCAATGCACCAAGCAGAATGTCTGCCAGATGCAGCGATGGGTACTAAAGCTTGCACTATTTCTGGATATAGTAAAGCCCATTCCAGTACCTGCATCCCACCCAGAGACCCACCAATTACTAGCCGCAGAGATTTAATCCCCAAGTGTTCCACCAGTAAAGCTTGGAGGTGGACCATATCCCGAATTGTAATTTCCGGAAAGGATGGGCCGTAGGGAGTTCCTGTTTCCGGGTTGATAGAAGTTGGTCCAGTTGTACCGTAGCAACTCCCCAAAATGTTGCTGCACACGATAAAATCCTGTTCCGGGTCAATAGCTCCAGTAGGACCGAATAAAGGTCCCCACCAATCATCAGCATCAGCCCAACCAGTGAAGGCATGACAAATTAATACCCCATTGTCCCCGCAAGCATTTAACTCTCCCCAAGTGCGGTAGGCAACCTGAACCCCAGTTAAAGTTGCTCCTGATTCTAAGGGGAGGGGTTGGGAAAGTTGATAAAACTTGGTTTGTGGGGAGATGAAGTCTAAGTAGTTCAGTCTAGTGACCCCCTGCCGCAAATGCCTGGTCAAAGTCTGCTTTAATATCGTCGATATGTTCAATTCCTACCGACACCCTGACTAAATCTGGTGTCACACCTGCGGAGATTTGTTCGGCATCACTTAGCTGTTGATGGGTTGTAGAAGCGGGATGAATAACCAGGGTTTTGGCATCGCCGACATTTGCTAAATGACTCGCTAACTTGACATGATTAATAAACGCTCGCCCCGCTTCTAGTCCACCTTTGATGCCAAAGTTGAGGACTCCCCCAAAACCATGGCGCAGATATTTCTTCGCTCGTTCATGATACGGGTGATGGGGTAGTCCAGGGTAATTAACCCATGCTACTTGGGGGTGCGACTCTAACCATTGAGCTAGTTCTAAGGCATTGCTGACATGACGCTCTACCCGGAGGGAGAGAGTTTCCAACCCTTGCAGCAACAGAAACGCATTAAAAGGACTCAATGCGGGACCAAAATCTCGCAACCCTTCTACCCTGGCGCGAATAATGAAGGCAATGTTACCAAAGGGGCTATTGGGACCAAATACTTCTTGGAAATTCAACCCATGATAGCCCGGTGCTGGCTCGGTGAACAGCGGAAATTTGCCATTACCCCAGTCAAATTTACCGGAATCAACAATCACCCCACCAATGGATGTACCGTGACCACCGATCCATTTAGTAGCAGATTCCACAACAATATCCGCACCGTATTCGATAGGTCGAGCTAAATATCCACCAGCCCCAAAGGTATTATCAACAATTAAGGGAATACCGTTTTCGTGGGCAATGTGGGCCAGGGCTGGGAAGTCGGGAATATTAAATTGGGGATTACCAATAGTTTCCACATACAGGGCCTTAGTCTGATCGTCGATGGCCTCACGGAAATCTTCAGGATCATCTCCCTCAATGAATTTGACGTTAATACCCAAGCGTGGCAGAGAAACTTTAAATTGGTTATAGGTTCCGCCATAGAGAAAACTGGTGGAAACAATATTATCTCCCGTTTGAGCGATCGTACTCAATGCCAAGAACTGCGCTGCCTGACCACTAGAAGTTGCTAGGGCTGCCACACCCCCCTCTAAGGCTGCAACTCGCTCTTCAAATACATCCGTTGTCGGATTCATGATCCGAGTGTAAATATTGCCAAACTCCTGGAGGGCAAACAACCTCGCCCCATGGTCAGCATCATCAAATACGTAAGAAGTTGTCTGGTAAATGGGCACAGCACGGGCATTAGTTCCCGGAGCGGGTTCTTGTCCGGCATGCACCTGTAGGGTTTCAAAGCGATATTGTTCTGACATTGGATTAACGGTAAATCTATCGTCTTGTCGTATTTTAACGGAAAAACAAAAACTTCCTCAGAAGGTAGCAGAATATAGAGAAACATCTGTGAGGTTTATGATAGATATGAATCAGAGTGCTATCGTCAATAGCAATGTGGTAAAAGCAAAAGCCCAAGAGTTAGGCTTTCATAAGGTGGGAATCGCAGCTGTAGACGGAGTCAATGAGACAGCACAGCAACGTCTGCAAGCATGGGTAGCTCTAGGTTATCACGCGGATATGGCATGGATGGCTAACCCCAAGCGTCAGGACATCCGGTTAGTAATGCCCCAAGTGCGATCGCTTCTGTGCGTGGCACTGAATTACTACACAGCAGATCAACGTCCTGAAGGTGAGGAGTACGCCAAAATCTCCCGTTATGGCTGGGGTAGAGACTACCATAAGGTACTGCATCAAAAGCTCAAGCAACTAGCTATCTGGTTAGAATCATTAGATCAAGACATTCAAGCTCGTTATTATGCAGATACAGGGCCAGTGCAGGATAAAGTATGGGCCCAAACAGCTGGTATTGGTTGGATTGCCAAAAATGGAAATGTGATTACCCGAGAGTACGGTTCTTGGATATTTCTAGGAGAAGTATTAACTAATTTGCAACTAGAGAGCGATCGCCCATCCACTGAACATTGTGGTACTTGTACCAGATGCATTCAAGCTTGCCCCACTGGTGCAATTACTGAGCCTTTTGTAGTAGATGCTAACCAATGTATCGCTTATCATACAATTGAAAACCGGGCAGATAGGTTACCAGAGAAAATCACATCTCATTTGCAAGGCTGGGTTGCTGGTTGTGATATTTGTCAAGATGTGTGTCCATGGAACCAGCGATTTGCTCAAGTAACTGATGTGACAGATTTTGAACCTAAACCTGGGAATCTGGCACCCAAGCTGATAGAATTAGCCCAAATTACAAATCAGGAGTGGGATAGACAATTTACAGCATCAGCGCTGCGACGGATTAAACCAGAAATGTTACGGCGAAATGCCCGTGCCAATCTTGACGCATCTAGGCAAAATAATGACTCAGAAAGTAATAATCTTTGATTTTGATGGCACAATTGCTGATACAGTAGACGCCCTTGTCAGTATTGCTAATCGTTTAGCTGTAGAGTTTGGTTATATTCAAATTACCCCCAATGAACTCGCTCTTCTGAGAAATTTAACAGCGAGGGAAATTATTAAATATTCTGGTATTTCTCTATTTAAAATTCCTTTTCTAGTCAAAAAAGTTAAGGCAGAACTAAAACATAAAATCCATGAAATGAAGCCAATACCGGGAATTAAGCCTACCCTGATAGAACTAAAAAATCAAGGGTATATGCTTGGAATTATTACTTCCAATTCTCAAGATAATGTGATTGAATTCCTCAAGTTAAACGAATTAGAGTGCCTATTTGACTTTATCCAGTCAGGAGTAACAATTTTTGGCAAAACTACCATAATTAATAATGTCATTAAGCAAAAGCAACTCAAACCACAAGAAGTAGTCTATGTGGGAGATGAAACTAGGGATATTGAAGCAGCCAAAAAAGCCAATATTAAGGTAATAGCAGTTAGTTGGGGATTTAATGCCTCAGAAATACTAGCTAATCAAAATCCCGATTTTTTGATTCATCAAGCAATTCACTTGCTTGATGTAGTTAAGAGTTGTTGAAACTGTTAAGGAGGTAGGAGGCAGAGTAAGTACCTGTCCAGAATTAATTACATATTAGTTATGGACTAATTCTTTACTAGTTAAGGATTTTAGCCCAAGTTTTTGTGTAATTAATCTTGTTCGATTACTTACAACAGTCGCTCATCGGGGATCTCGTTACCTCACTTAAATCCAATACCCGTGAATGAATTTGGCTTCTATCTCTCAAATCCTCTTGGTGGGCTAATTCTGGGCTTTTTTCCGAATGGTAGGCGTTGGCTCCCACCGCAGTTTCTGCATCACTATAGA
>Ga0116227_10010137_pt1 | contig 16639 bp, 20 predicted proteins | sample S1TSphgellanicum_FD_89693 | JGI IMG/M metagenome (GOLD analysis project Ga0116227, IMG submission 89693) | Host-associated microbial communities from peat moss isolated from Minnesota, USA - S1T2_Fb - Sphagnum magellanicum MG | ecosystem: Host-associated > Plants > Peat moss > Unclassified...
CGTAGCGAAACGATGAAGGCAACGATCAGCGACGTCACATCCGCGGCAACCAGGCTTACCAACGGAATCGCGATCAGGGCGACCAGCAGTTTGCTGAGCACGGTGTCGGTGTCGGAGATCGGCAGCGACTTCCAGAAGAGCACACTGCGGTCGCGGCGGTCATCGTACAGGCAGTCCAGCAGGTATAGGGTGGAGTAGAGCATCATGATGGCGAGGAACAACACACCGATGAAAAACAGGTACGCCCTGCCGATATCGGGACTCTCCATCGGCACGTCGCTGATGAACTGCGTGCGGCCGAACAGCGCCAGCAAGATCAAGACCGCCGACACGACCGCGGGCACCAGCCAGATCGCCCGGCGCTCCCAGAATTCGCGCCTGATCAGCCAGATGTAGTTGTTCATGATGCACTCCCGGATAATTTCGCGACGAACAGGTCGGCGATGGTGGGCGTGTGCAATTCGCCGTATTCGGCCAGTTGTGTGCGCGTCAGGCCATCGAAATACAGCACCGTCTTGCCGATGACGTGCCGCTCATAAAAGGGCTTGAGTGCGCGCGCGGCGTCGAGCCGTTCGGCCACCACGCTCACCGCGACAAATCGTTGCGCGATGTCCTCCAGGCTCGAATCGAGCACGATACGGCCTTGGTCGATGAAGATCGCATCGGTGAGCAGGTTCTCGACCTCCTCGACCTGGTGCGTGGTGATCACGATGGTGCGCGTTTCGTCCATATAATCGTTCACCAAGGCGTCATAGAAGCTGCGGCGCGCCAGTATGTCCAGACCCAACGTCGGCTCATCGAGTACCAGCAATTTGGCGTCGATGGCCATGGTCAGCGCCAGGTGCACCTGGGTTTTCATGCCTTTGGACAACTCGCGCATGCGCCGTTTGCCGCCGATTTGCGCCTTGGACAGAATGGACATGGCGCGGTCGCGGCGGAAGCGTGGATGCACGCCGGCGACGTAGTCGACCGCCTGATCGACGCGCAGCCAGGAGGGCAGCACTGCGACATCGGCGATGAAGCAGGCTTCCCGCATGAGCGCGGTGCGCTCGCGGAACGGCTCACGCCCTAGCACCCGCAGTTCGCCTTCGTAGGTGGTCAGGCCCAGCATGGCGCGCAGGGCACTGGTCTTGCCGGCGCCGTTGGGCCCGATGAGGCCGACGATGCGGCCGGCTTCGATCTTCAAGTTGATGCCGTCGAGCGCCCGGTGGGACCCGTATTTCTTCGACAAATTTCGAGCTTCTATGAGCGCGGCCATGTGTGATCTCATTCTTCTTTGGCATCGCTGCCGCGGGGCGGCGGAGCCGGATGGGTGAGCGCGGGTGTCTGCGCGAACAGTTCTTCGGAAGAGAACCCGAGCCGGTTGATGACGGCGAGAATCTGCGGCCATTGTTCGTTCATGAAGCGTTCTCGTTCGCCGGCCAGCAGCAGACGTCGTGCGCCGTCGCTGACGTACATGCCGCGGCCACGGCGCTTCTCGACCAAACCTTCATCGACCAGCTGCTGATAGCCCTTGAGCACCGTGAGCGGATTGAGCCGGTAATCGGCAGCCACCGCCCGGACGGAGGGCAAAGGGTCGCCCTCCTTGAGCGCGCCCTCGAGAATCAGGGCGACCATGCGATCGCGCAATTGGCGATAGATGGGTTGGTTGTCGTTCCAGTTCGGGTCCATTACTCGCTCATTGTGCCGGCCCCAGGTGTGGGGGACATATAGCACGCTAATCTACCAGACCGCTCGACGCTGCCCGTCTCAGGCGACTTTGCCGGTCGAGTCGACGATGCTGGCCACGGTTTGCACGGGGGCGGCATGCAGCCGAGCGTTGAACATCAGGGCAACGCTGCCCATGATGACGCTGTTGATCACGAGAGCCAGGCCTAGGGCGGCGAGCTTGGTGGAAAGGGTGGTGTTCATGGCGAATCTCCTTAGCTTGGTTGCTGTCATCGACGTATTTCGGTGACTTGGTGATATAGTAATCTACAACACCACTCAACGCAAGCACTAAAACAAAATTTCGCATAGTGTCGCGTCAGCCCCCTTACCTCCGCGACAAGGCGCGGTTTCTTGGCACTGTCATCCACCATCCGTATGCTCCATGCATGGAATGGCACGATGAAGACTCACGCTTGATGCTGCGCTACGCCCGAGGTGACGCCGGTGCATTCGCTTCGCTGTACTCGAGGAACAAGGGTCCGCTGTACCGCTATCTGCTGCGTTATGTCCGCAACGCCGGCGCGGCGGCCGACCTATTCCAGGAAGTCTGGTCGAGGCTGATCGCCACGCGCAGTCGCTACGAGCCGCGCGCCAAGTTCGCGACCTTTCTGTTCCACATCGCCCATAACTGCGCGATGGATTTCTTTCGGCGCGACGCGAATCTGCAACGATCGCTGCATGGCGGCGACGTGGACGCGCATTTGCACGCGGTCGAGGCGCCGGAGGAACAACGCCCGGACCGCGTGGCTGAATTCGCCGAGCAGCAATCCGCGCTGCTGGCAGCGATCGCTGCGCTGCCGCGCGAGCAGCGCGAAGCCTTCCTGCTGCATGAAGAAACCGGATTGACGATCGAGGAAATCGCCCGTGTCACCGACGTCCCGGTGGAGACGGCGAAGAGCCGATTGCGCTACGCTGTGCGCAAGCTGAAGAACACGCTGGTAACCGCCACGGCAGCGCCATCGCTGCCGCTGCGCGCACGGACGGTTTGAAGGACGGGTGCGATGGATAGCGGTGATGAACTGAATCAATTTCTGCAGGGCGACAGTCCACTGTCACAGGCATACCGCGGCGAGGACGCGCCGCTGCCGCCGGCGGCGCTCGATCGCGAGGTGCTGCGCGGCGCGGGCGGCGGCGGCAAATCGCCGTGCCTGGCACCATTGGCTTTCGCGGCCTGCGCTCTATTGTCGGTGGCTTTGGTTGCGGCGGTGGTGCTGGCTCCGGCAACGCGCGGGACCGACGCGCCGCGCATGACGCCCGTGCGACTGTACAGCGAGGCCACGGATGCGCGCCTTCCGTCTGATTGGCTCGCCGACATCGCGGCGCTGCACCGCGCCGGCCGCCACCGGGAGGCCGCCGAGGAAATGCGGCGCTTCCACAGTGTTTACCCGCAATACATCGTGCCCAGCGAAGAGTGAGGTACCTGTCCTTGGCGGCGCTGCTGCTGGCTGCAGCGGCGGCACGATCCGCACCGCACGCCCCGGTTCTCATGATTTCCGTGGACGGCATGAAACCTGAGTACGTGCTGCAGGCCGACGCGCATGGTTTGAAGATCCCGTTCCTGCGCAGCATGCTGCGCGAGGGTACCTACGCTGACGGCGTCACCGGCGTCTGGCCGACCGTTACCTATCCCAGCCACACCACGCTGCTCACCGGCGTGACCCCCGCGGAACACGGCATCCTGAACAACGTTCAGTTCGATCCGCGGCGCACATTCGACGGCGCTTGGTACTGGTACGCCGCAGCGATCAAGGCACGTACATTATGGCAAGCCGCCCACGAGGCCGGGTTGTCCACCGCGAGTATCGGGTGGCCGGTCAGCGTCGGCGCAACGGCAGTCGACACGTTGATTCCCGAATATTGGCGTTCCTCGCGCGGCGCGGCGGATGTGGATCCGGCGGATGCCTCGCTGCTGGCGGCGCTGTCCATTCCCAACACGTTGCTCGAAGACTTACGGCCGCGGCTTGGGCCTTACATGGCGGGCAATGATCCCGGGCCCGCCGGGGATGTGATCAAGACGCGCTACGCCCTGGAGATATTGCATTCACGCAAACCGGCGTTCATGACGCTGCATTTGAGCGCCCTCGACGAAGAGGAGCACGCGCATGGGCCCTTCAGCGCCGAGGCGAACGCCGAGCTGGAGGTGCTGGATGCCGATTTGCAGCAGCTGAGCGCGGCGGCCCGGGCCAACGACCCCAACGCCGTGGTGCTCGTCGTTTCGGATCACGGCTTCACGCGCATAACCCGGCGGCTGAATCTGTTGCCCGCATTCATCAGCGCCGGTCTCATCGAGGCCACGGTCGATTCCCAATCGCACGCCATGAACATCGTCTCCTGGAAGGCCGATCCCTGGCCGGCGGGCGGCATGGCTGCCGTCGTGTTGCACGATCCCGCCGACGCGCAGATCCGACAACGGGTGCGCGCGCTGTTGCAGTCTCTGCAAGCGGACGAGCGTAACGGCATTGAGACGATCCTGGAAGGCGATGCGATCAAGCAGCACGGCGGCTTTCCCGATGCAGACTTCCTCATCATCATGAAGCTCGGGTTCTACGCGAGCGCCGACCCCACCGGAGAACTGCTCACCGAGCTGCCGGGCACACCGGGCAGCCACGGATTCTCGCCGCAATTTCCCGAGATGCGTGCCGCGTTCTTCATGGTCGGCAGCGGCATTGCCCGTCACCGCGACTTGGGTGTTATCGACATGCGGCAAATCGCTCCCACCGTGGCGCAGTTGCTCGATGTACGGCTGCCCGCGGACGGCCTCCCGCCGTTGCGGGTGCGCCAATGACGTGGATCGGGGATTTCAGCTACCATCCCTGATTTTTGCGCGGGAGTGAAGTCATGAAAAAGCCAGTCACCGTCACCATCACGGGCGCAGCGGGCAATATCGGCTATGCGTTGGCGTTTCGCGTCGCCTCCGGCCAGATGCTGGGGCCCGACCAGCCGGTCAACCTGAATCTGCTGGAAATTCCTGCCGCCAGCGCCGCCGTCGGCGGTGTCGTCATGGAGCTGAATGACTGCGCCTTTGCCACGCTCAACAAGGTCGTTGCGAGTTCCGACGCCAACGTGGCGTTCAAGGACTGTAACTTCGCCATGCTGGTGGGTGCGCGCCCGCGCGGCCCCGGCATGGAGCGTAAGGACCTGTTGCTGGAGAATGCCAAAATATTCTCCGCGCAAGGTAAGGCACTCGATGCCGTGGCGAGCCGCGATGTGCGCGTGCTGGTGGTCGGCAATCCCGCCAACACGAATTCCTTGATCGCACAGCGCAATGCGCCCTCGCTCGATCCCAAGCACTTCACCGCCATGACCCGCTTGGATCACAACCGCGGACTGGCGCAACTCACCGAAAAGACCGGCGCACCACTGGCGGACGTCAAGAAGATCATCATCTGGGGCAATCACTCGGCCACGCAATACCCCGATTTGCACCATGCCACCGTCGGCGGCAAACCGGCGTTGTCGGTGGTGGAGGCTGCATGGTTCAAGGACACCTACATTCCGACCGTGCAACAGCGCGGCGCCGCGGTGATCAAGGCGCGTGGCAGTTCCTCGGCCGCATCGGCAGCCGCGGCCGCTCTGGACCATGTGCATGACTGGATGCTCGGCACCGCGCCGGGCGACTGGGTCAGTATGGCCGTGCCGTCCGACGGCAGCTACGGCATACCGGAGGGCGTCATCTACTCGTACCCCGTCACCTGCAAGAGCGGCTCCTACAGCATCGTCCAAGGCTTGGAGGTCAATGAATTCAGTCGCGAAAAGATGCTGGCCACGCATCGCGAGCTGTTGGAAGAACGCGATGGTGTCAAAGACCTGATTTGATGGCTGGGAGCAGACAGGCTCCTGGCAGCCGCGCCGCACGCGCATGAACGCCGGCGGCAACTGCCGTAATTGCGGCGCAGCCCTCGCCGGAAGGTATTGCAGCAACTGCGGCCAGCCTGCCGACGTGCATGTGCCCAGCACGCACGAAATCGTGCACGAGGTGCTGGAGGGCCTGACCCACTCCGATTCGCGCTTGTGGGCGACTCTCAAGTGCCTGTTGTTCAAGCCCGGCAAGCTCACGCTGGAATACGTGGCGGGCCGCCGCGCTGCCTACCTGCCGCCTTTTCGTCTGTACTTGATCATGAGCGTGGCGTTTTTCCTGGTCGCATCCTTTTCCCACATGAGCGGCCAGGTCGTGCGCGTGGACAAGGGCGATCTGCACCCGCCCCAGGAGTCCGATTGCACCAACGGCACCATCGATCTGCCGTTCCTCGCAAGAAACCCTGCTTGGCAACAGCGCTTTCAGCGCGCCTGCGTCGGCGTGGTGCGCGACAACGGCAACAGTTTGCTGCACGTCGGCGTGGCGACCATGCCGAAGGCCATGTTCATTTTCCTGCCCTTGGTCGCCTTCCTGCACATGCTGATGTACTGGTGGCCAAGATTTCGCTACGCAATACATCTGCTGTTTTTCCTGCACTTGCACGCGTTTTTCTTCTCGGTGGCGTTGCTGCTGGCGTTGTCGGGCGACGCCTCGGCGGCGTGGCCGGCGCTGACGCGCGCGGACGACATCGTTTCGACGGTGCTGTTCTGGACGATGCTGCTCTACAGCATCATCGCCATGCGGCGCGTGTTCCAGATGGGCTGGTTGCTGACCCTGGTCAAAGCGTTTGCTTTGTTCATCGTTTACACCATCATGCTGGGCCTCACCCTGGGGATAGTATTCATCTATGCGGCTCTCCAGCTCTGAGGTACCGATGCGGGGTAGCGGCGCCCCGGCCAGCGCGGCCCGGCCTGGCGCGGCCCGGCCTGGCGCGGCCCGAACCATATTGCACGTCGACATGGATGCCTTCTACGCGTCCGTCGAAGTGCAGGACCATCCGCATCTGCAAGGCGTACCGCTGATCGTCGGCGGCACCGGCGGCCGCGGCGTCGTGGCGGCCGCCAGTTATGCCGTACGGCGTTTCGGCGTGCATTCGGCGATGCCGATCAGCACGGCGCTGCGGCTCTGTCCGGACGCGGTCTGCGTGCCGCCGCGCATGGCGCGCTATCAAGAAGTATCGGCGCGTGTCTTTGCCATATTCCACGAATTCACGCCGTTGGTTCAGGGTCTGTCGCTGGACGAGGCATTTCTCGACGTCACCGCCAGCCAGCGGCTGCTGGGTACTCCCGAAGAGATCGGCGCGAATATCAGACGGCGCATCGCGCAGGTCACCGGCCTCACCGCATCGGTAGGCATCGCACCGAACAAGCTGCTGGCGAAAATCGCCTCCGATATGCGCAAGCCCGACGGCATGTACCGTCTCGACCCCGACAGCATGCGCGGCGTCCTGGATGCATTGCCCATCCAGAAGCTGTTCGGCGTCGGGGAAAAAACCCTGGCTCGCGTGCAGGCCGCCGGCATTCGTACCTTTGGCGACGCGCGCGTTGCCGACCAGGCGCAGCTGTGGCGCGCCTTCGGCAAACATGGCAAGACCATGCAGGACCGCGCCTGCGGCATCGATGACAGGCCGGTCGAACCGGACGTCGAGGAAAAGTCGATCAGTGCGGAAGACACCTTCGCCGCGGACATCAGTGACCATGCGCACATGCAGGTTGAGTTGCAGCGCTTGGCGGACCGCACGGCGGCCAGATTGCGTGCCCACGGACTTCTTGCGGCCACGGTCAGCGTCAAGATACGCCGCGCCGACTTCGCCACGTTCACGCGCCGGCACACACTCGGCGCCCCCACGGATGACACCGCCGTCATCTCGAAGGCCGCCCGGCGATTGCTCACCGGCTGGCTCGGCACCCAGCCGCGGGCGGCACTGCGTCTGCTGGGCGTGGGCGTCAGCGGCCTGCAAGAGGGAGTTCAACAGGACCTGTTCGCCGGCGCGAACGCCGCGCCGGGACGCATGGATTGCGCGGTGGACAGCATTCGCCGGCGTTTCGGCAACGGCTTGCTGACTCGTGCCAGCCTGCTGCAGGCGCCGCCGGGCAAGCCTAAGGGCTGACTCCATGTGGGTATAATGCCGGGGCCGCCATGTATACCAGCTTCTTCGGACTCAGCGAAAAGCCCTTCGCGATCACGCCGGATCCGCGCTATCTCTATCTGAGCGAGCGCCATGCGGAAGCGCTGGCGCACTTGTTGTATGGCATCAACGAGGCCGGGGGCTTCATCCAGCTCACCGGCGAAGTCGGTACGGGCAAGACCACCGTGGTGCGCACGCTGTTATCGCGCGTGCCGCACCACGCTGATGTCGCCGTCATCCTCAATCCGCGTGTGTCGGCCCTCGAGTTTCTGCAGACCATTTGCGAGGAACTCGGAGTGGAAATCGCGGCGCGCGAACGCGACAGCGTGAAGCAAATGGTCGACGCGCTGAATCGTACGCTGCTGGGCGCGCACGCCGACGGACGGCGCGTCATCGTATTGGTCGATGAGGCGCAAAATCTGACCATCGAAGTGCTGGAACAGGTGCGTCTGCTCACCAACCTGGAAACACCGACGCAGAAGCTGCTGCAGATCATCCTCATCGGCCAGCCGGAGTTGCGCGAACTGCTGGATCGCACGGATTTGCGCCAGCTGGCACAGCGCATAACCGGCCGCTACCACTTGAAGCCGCTGTCGCGCGAGGAAACCCACGGTTATGTGCGCCACCGGCTGCGCGTCGCCGGCGCTCAGGAGGAGATTTTTACGCCGCGCGCGCTGAACGAAGTACATCGCGTGTCGGGTGGAATTCCGCGAGTCATCAATGTGGCTTGCGATCGAGCCCTGCTCGGCGCCTATACGCAGGAAACGCGCACTATAGACGCTGCCCTGGTGCGCCGCGCCGCCACCGAGGTCTACGGCCATAGATTCGTACCGACTTGGGCCGGCTGGTTGGCCGGTACACTCGGCGTCGTGACGCTTGCCGCAGGCCTCTTTCTGGGTCGGCAATACTGGCCGCATTCGGGATCGCTGCTCGGCGCCCTGAAGGCTCGTCCCGCCGCAGCGCGAGGCGACCAACCGCGGGTCGGCCAAGCGCCCAGCCTGGACGCGCCCGCCGGCGGGGCGAACGACGCAGGAGCGAGCGCCGCAGTGCCGGGCAGCGAACCGGCCGCCGCCGCCGCGGCTGCACCCGCGGCGAAAACCCCGAGCGCGCCGCCGGCCGTGCCGCTCGATGACCTGCTGGCGAGCAACAGCGCCGTCACCACCGACACGGCCGCCTTTCGACGGCTGCTGTCCTTGTGGGGAACCGCCATGTCCGACGATCGCGATCCCTGCGGTCAGGCTCTGAAGGCCGGTTTGGCCTGTCTCGAACAGCGCGGCTCCTGGGCACAGGTGCGCGCCTTGAATCGACCCGCGATCTTGACCCTCACCGATGCGCACGGCCTGCGCCATCGTGTGGTGCTGTCGGCGTTGGATGATCAGTACGCGACGCTCGATCTCGGCGAACACAACCAACGCGTCAGCATCGAGGACTTGTCGCGCGATTGGTTCGGCGACTTCACCTTGGTGTGGAAACCGAAGACTCCGCACACGCGCTCGCTTTCGGTCGGCATGCAGGGAGATGAGGTTCGCTGGCTGCGCCGCAGCTTGAACGCGCTGCGCGGCGGGGCATCCGACCCGGAACATGCCGATGTTTACGATGAGCAGCTTGCGATAGCCGTGCAGAATTTTCAGCGCCAACATCGATTGAACGCCGACGGCGTCGCAGGTCTCCAGACCCAGGTGGTGTTGGATACCGCTCTGGCTGAGCCGGGCTCGCCATTGTTGCTGCCCAATAGACCGCGCGGCGGTTAGGATTCACGCATGTCATTCATTCTCGACGCCCTGAAGAAATCGGAGATCGAACGGCAGCGCCAGAGCCAGCCTGGGTTGATCGACGTTACGGCTGTGGCGCGCCACCGCGCGATCCCTGCCTGGGTGTGGGTACTGGCAGGGTTGCTGGCCATCAACGTGGTCGTGCTGGTGGTATTCTTGGTGCGCAGCCCCGGATTAACCGCACCGACTGCCGGCACCGCGGTCCACGCGGCGCCGCCCGCGCACCCTCGCGCCGTCGCCGAGCTGCAGGCCGCGGCGCAGCCCGCACCCACGGCGGAAGCGGCGCCGAGCACGGAGCACTTCAGTCCTTTGGACAACGCGCCGGTGTATGCGCCCGAAATTCCCGTACCGCAGAGCAGTGCGCCGGACGCCGCGGCTCCGGCAGCGGCAGGGCGAGCCGAGGTGCCGTCGCACACCGCGCGGCGCGCCGATCCCGTGCTCAACGACGAACCGTCGGATGATGACGAGATGCTGCCCTCCATCAGCGAGCTCAACCTGACCGGGAATCAGTCATTGCCGGAGATCCATCTCGACGTACACGTCTATGCGACGCGGGCCGCCGATCGTTTCGTCTACATCAATATGCGCAAATACCGCGAGGGCGCCGTGCTGCAGGAGGGCCCGACGCTCGAGCGCATTCGCCGCGACGGCGTGGTGCTCAACTACAACGGACTGCGCTTCTTCGTACCGCGGCAATCATGAGCGTGAGGCGGCGAGTCGCTGCAGCGCCTCGCCGCTCAAGCGATAGCTGACCCAGGTCGAATTTGCCTTGGCGCCGAGCTTCTCATAGAAGTCGCGTGCCGGTCGGTTCCAGTCCAACACCTGCCATTCGAAGCGGCCGCACCCGCGTTCAACCGCCAGCGCCGCCAGATGCCTCAGCAAGGATTTGCCGATCGCGCGTCCGCGAAATGTGGGGCGCACGAACAAGTCTTCGAGATATAGCCCGCGACGGCCGAGAAAAGTCGAGAAATTGTGGAAGAACAGCGCGAAACCGGCCGGCTCTCCGTCAACTCGCGCGATCACGGCTTCAGCACCGGGTTTGGGTCCGAACAAAGCCTCGCTCAAGGAAGCCTCGCTGGCGACGGATTCGTGGCGCAGCCGTTCATAATCCGCGAGCTCATTGATCAGCGACAAGATCAAAGGCACATCGCCCTTGCATGCGGCGGTGATGGACAGGGCGGCTTGGGTCATCGGCGTTTACCTGTGGGCGGGCTCGGCCCGATCGTGCGATGATAAACCCATGCGCAAGATCTTGACGCTGACCATGAGTGGATTGGTTACCGTGCTGCCGCTGACGTTGACGGTGTACGTGATCTGGTGGCTCGTGAACACCGTCGAGGGATGGTTGCGGCAAGCGTTGCTCGCAGTGGGGGTGGTCAGACCGGAGAACTATTGGCCGGGGCTGGGTCTGATCACCGGCTTCGTGCTGCTGTTGCTGGTGGGCAGCCTGGTCAACGCCTATGCCGGCAGGATCCTGCTCAAATATTGGGATGATTTTCTTGGCCGCATACCGTTCGTAAAGACACTGTATGGCGGCTTTCGCGACGTGCTGAGCCTGCTGCCTTCCGGCAGCGGCGAGAAGCGCGATCTGCAGCGGGTGGTGTTGGCGCGCTTCGCGGATGTGCATGCCATCGGCTTCGTGACCCGCGAGGATGTGCCGCCGGCATTGTTCTCGCATGGCGGCCACGACTGGGTGACGGTCTATTTTCCAATGAGCTACGCGTTCGGCGGCTACACGCTGTATCTGCCGCGTGATCGCGTTCAGCCCCTCGATATCTCGGTGGAGGACGCCATGCGCCTGGCGATCACTGCGGGGATGACCGCGTCGCGCTCGCCAGCTGCCGGTAACCGCGCTCACCTGTAGGCCGTGATCTTGGTCGCGCGCCGTTTACGACTGCCGCCGCTGGTGCTGCGATGCGCCCTCGGCATGGGCCTGGCTGCGACGGTCGCGACGGCGTCGCAGGGTGCCGCCGTGCCCCGAGCAACCCTGCAGCGACAAGCCGTGCAAGCGCTGATTCTGCGCGCAGACGCCAACTCCTTGGCGGCCGCCGCTGCCTTGAGTTTCAAGCAGGCGACCTCGCCGAGCGCCCTGGAGCTGGCGGTGAGCGCGAGCGAGCTGGCACCGCAAAGCGCGGTGATCGGCTGGCTTCACTTGCAGCTGTGCGTCGAGACGCCGGCCTGCGACTTCCGCGACGTGGCCACGGTGCTGCGCTGGGTCGATGCGGATAACGGCGCATCCTGGCTGCCAATTCTGGCGGGCGCGTACCGCGAGCGTGATTGGCTGGAGGTGGATCGCGTCATCGCCGACATGGCACAGACGAAGCGTTTCGATCTGTACTGGAATCGGCTGGTGGTGCTGATAGCCGACGCGCTCTATCGAGCGCGGGCCGATTTACCGCACGGCTTCGCAGCCTCCGATGCGCAGCGGCTCGATCTCGCCGACGGCATCGCGGGCGAGCTGGTGCCGCCTTTCGCCACGCTGCTGGAATCCTGCCGCGCAGCCGCCGTGGGATCGGAGCGGCGTGAAGCCTGCCTCAAGTTGTCGCGCATCATGCAGCGCGGCGACGCCATGGTTGCGCAAGTTGCCGGCTTCGGCATCGAGCGGCACCTGGTTGCGCCCGACAGCAAGGAGGCCCGCGCCTTGAGCGAACGGCGCCATGTGCTCGAATGGCGTGCCATGATGGCGGCGCGCGCCGATTCTGGTGTACTGCCCTGGTTGCGGAACGCAACGGCGCGCAAGCGTCTTGCGCTGATGCGCAGGAGTTCGCGGCAGGAGGATTTCTTCGTCGCGATTCTGCGGGAACACAGACTGGCGCTCGAGCCGGCAGAGATCCACCAATGATCGACTGGAATGCATGTTCAAGGGCTCTTGCCAGTGACCCAGCAATTGCGTTGATGTTCGTCGACGATGCCCACGGCCTGCATGAACGCATAGCAAATCGTCGAACCCACGAAGCGGAAACCGCGTTTTTTTAGATCCCTGCTCATTGCCTCGCTGAGCTCGTTGGACGCGGGGATCTGGCCCAAAGTCAGCGGCCGCCGGCGCAGCACCTTGCCATCGGTGAACTGCCAAATGTAATCGGTGAAGGAGAGTTTCGACGCTTGCAATTCGAGCAATGCCTTGGCGTTTTCAACGAAGGCATTCACTTTGAGCTTGTTTCTGATGATGCCGGGGTCGGCCAGCAGCCGGCGGCGCTTGGCGGCGTCGTAACGCGCCATCTTGCGCGCATCGAAATCATCGAAGGCCAGCCGATAGTTGTCCCGCTTGCGCAGCACGGTGATCCAGCTCAAGCCGGCTTGTGCACCCTCCAGGCAAAGCATTTCGAACAGATGCCGATCATCGCGGACCGGCCGGCCCCACTCCTCGTCGTGGTAAGCGACATAGAGTGGATCCTCGGGACACCACGCACAGCGCAACTTGCCGTCGCTGTGGCGCCGCGCCCTGAGCTTGCCACGGTCCGTGCTGCTTTTGAATGCTTCGCGAACTACTTGGCTGATTTCACTGCCTTGGCCCCGGCCTTGTGCGGCTTCGCGGCCACCACCTCGATCTCCACCAGGGCACCGGGGGCCACCAGCGCGGCGATTTGCACGGCGCTGCGGGCCGGCTTGTTCGGCTGCTCGGGCGTGCCGAAGAACTTTTTGTAGCCGGTCATGAAGCCATCGAAATCCAATTTGCCGGTGGCAGGATCGGCGACCAGGAACGCAGTCATTTTTATCACGTCGCCCATCGTCAGGCCCAGCTTATCCAGCGTGCCCTTGATCGAGGTGAGGGCATTGGTGGCCTGAGTTTCCATGTCGCCGTAGGCGGCGGTGCTGCCCTTGGGCGCGTCCTTGTTCACCATGGGCGGGACCGCACCGCTCAAGAAGTACAGGTTGGTTCCGGCGCTGACCGTCACCGCCGCCGATATAGGAAATGGATTGTTGTCCGGCAGCGCGAGCCGCGACACCGGCTCCTCCGCCATGGCCGGCGCCGCGGCGCCCAGCATGATTGCGACGGGCGCAACCTGCAGCAGTACTGCGGCCAGCAGCCCGGCGCCAAAGAAAATTCCGCGACGGTCATCGAATTTCATCATTGCATCCCCTGTTGTCTGAGCGGGCAGCATGGCAACCCTGCGTGCCCCATGTCCACCGTTTTTTTCAACCGTGCAGGCGTACCGCGTGGCGGTCCTTGTACACCAGCTCGATGTGCTCCACGCCCTCGGTACGCTGCGCGGTGCTGCGGATTTCATGCATCAACTTGAGCAATACCCGTGTGTTCAAATACGGCTCTACGGTGCGCCTGGGTTCGACGCCCAGATGCAGCACCGCCAGGCGCTCACGCGCCGAGCGCATGAAAACCGCGACACCCAGCAGCCGGCCGGTACCGGAAACCGCGAACAGTGTCTGGACGCCTTCCGTAGCGCCCACGCGCACGTGCAGGCAGCCGTCGCGCTCGTAAATTTCTGGCACGCCGTAGGTTTCGATGGATAGTTGAATGCCGACGCGCACCCGATGCTGATTCACATTGAAAAAGAGCAGCTGCTCCAGAGCCGGACGCTGTTCGACGGCCAACTTCGATGTTATGTTAATCGACACGCCGAACGCTCTCTCCCGTAAGGGATTCCGTGAATCGAGTGTCCAGTCAACTAACTTTATGACGCAGTGCAGCAGGAACTGTCTGCTACCCCAGACTGCCTATCGTATAGCGTCGCCGTTCGAATAACACTAGCCTAGCAGACGACATATGACCTGCTGCGGTGCGACTGTGGCGGGCCTGCAAAGAAATCAATCGAGGAGTCAGTGGTGCTTGCTTCGGACCGGGATGGCGGCACGCTCGAGGCGCTGCAATTCAGCTTTGCGGGCGACATCGTCGAGCTCGTGGTGCTGACGCTCGACGAGTCGTTCCTGCAGACGCTGCGTGATGCCGTCGGCAGTGCCAGACGGCTCTGGCATGTGCTGTCCCCGGAAAAGGTCAGCGACTTGCTGGTCGCCGGACAGGTAGGCATCGTCGTGCTGGACTGCGCCGCCATGCAGGATGGCGCCAACGCCTTCATCCGTCAGATCAAGCGACAGTTTCCCGACTTGGTGGTGGTGGTGGCGGGAAATCGCGAGGCTGAAATCGAGTTGGCGCCCCTGATCAGCGCCGGCACCATATACCGCTTCATCCACCAACCCGTGTCTCCGGGCCGCGCGAGGTTGTTTGCCGACGCGGCGGTGCGGAAGTACGGCGAACAAAGGATGCGCGCCGCCATGGCTCCCGCGCGCGGCGCGCCGCGGCGCAATTACCTGCCGCTGTTGGCGGCGATCATCGTATTGGCGGTGCTGATGGCTGCGGTGTGGGCGGTGGGCAGCGGTATGCGCCGCGATGCAGGCGCGAGCCAAGCGGCGCCCTTGGGCAAAGCCTCGTCGGCACACACGCTGCTGTTGGCACACGCCGCGGCAGCACTTGCGGCAAACCGGCTCACTGCACCGCCGGGCGACAATGCGCTGGAGCTGTACCTGCGGGCTGGTGCGCAATACCCCGCGGACCCTCTCGCCCGCGCAGGGGTTGCCGACGTGCGGGAGCGCTTGTTGGCACGCGCGGAAAACGCCCTGCTGGAAGAGCGTTTGGACGAAGCCACGGCCGACATCGAGACGGCACGCCGGTCGGGCGTGGAGGGCGGACGGATTGCGTTGCTCACCGCACAGCTGTCCAAGCTCAAAGACCGAGTCGGGACGGTCCGCAGCCGCACAGGCGCCGACTCACCAAGCCCCTAGGCCGGCGAACCCTCTAGGCCGCCCAGCCTCTAGGCCGCCGAACTTCGCTGCACGGCGCCGCTCTCGGCCTCCTGGGTGAGGGCGCCAATTTCGGCCCCCAAGCGTAGATCGTCGACGGCGCCAAAGGTGTGCTTGCGCACGAACCCGTGCCGATCGATCAGCACCAAGCTCGGCGTACCGCGCATTTTGTAGCGCTCCATGGTGAGCGGAATGGGGCTCGAGGGGCTCGGCTGGTCGATCGCGATCGGAAAGCGCAGCCGATACTCGTGCACGAATGCCTTGAGCACGGCGCTGCTGAAGGCATCATGATGCTCGAACGTGGCGTGCAGCCCGATCACGGCAACATCGCTGGGCGCGAAAGTCTCGTAAATACGCTGGGCCTGCGGAATGCCGCTCGCTAACGAGTTGGGGCACAACACCTGGAACGCCGTGAGTACCACGACTCTGCCGCGCAATCCCGCCAGCAGCAGGGGGCGATCGGTGTTGAACCAGGAGTGCACCAGCAACTCAGGTGCGTGAGTCGTCGTTGTTGTCATGGATGATTCGAGCCGCAGCCCTCGAGGTCGGGGCAGTTTGTGTTTGATCGCGGCGCTATTGTGTGCCGAAAGCGGGCACTAATTACAACCCTAAATTATTGCGCCGCGGCGCGCGGCTCAGGGGCTCAAGCTCAGGCGCTTAAACTCAGGGGCTACGGCTCAGCCGGTACGATCCGGTTGACTTGGCAGCGCTTCTCTGTCTCTGCGCTTGCGCTCGGCGATCTCTTCGCGGTCGACGACCACGTTGCGCGGCGCCTTGATGCCGATCCGCACCTGCGCGCCGTTGATCGCCATGACCGTCACCTCGACCTCTTCACCGATGCGCAGAGTTTCGCCGGCGCGGCGTGTGAGTATGAGCATTGTTGAATTTACTCATGCACGGCGCGGCCGTGATATGAGCAATTCCTGGATGTCGTTGTAGGAACATGCTTACCCGCAGCGGTGCCCGGGAGCAACGGCGGCCACTTCAGCCATGCCCCGCTTCTGCTCGACGCCCGGCGGTGGGCTAGTTCTTGGCGGCGGCAGCCGCCTCCTCCGACACCGCCCAGTTGCTGACCGTGGCTTCGTACACCGCCAATTCCTCGAGCAGCTCTTCCAGCGGCTGGGCCCGGCCCATGGCGAATCCCTGGCCATAGTCCACGCCGAGATCGGCCATGCGCACTCGCAGAGCATCGGTTTCGACATATTCGGCAATGGTCTCCATGCACATGACTTTAGCGAGTTGCGCGATCGCCTTGATCATCGATTCGGAGCGCGCATTGCCCACGGCGTCGCGCACGAAACTGCCGTCGATCTTCAGATAATTCACCGACAGATCCTTGAGGTAGGCCAGGGAGCTGACGCCCGTGCCGAAATCGTCGAGCGCGAACTGGCAGCCTAGATCCTGCAGCACACGCATGAA
>Ga0116227_10010139_pt1 | contig 16635 bp, 12 predicted proteins | sample S1TSphgellanicum_FD_89693 | JGI IMG/M metagenome (GOLD analysis project Ga0116227, IMG submission 89693) | Host-associated microbial communities from peat moss isolated from Minnesota, USA - S1T2_Fb - Sphagnum magellanicum MG | ecosystem: Host-associated > Plants > Peat moss > Unclassified...
CTTCTCATATTTACGAAAAAAAGAACATACCTTCTCCCCAAAAAAATTTTTTGACCAATTTCCACTAAAAATCCCTTATATTTCTTTAAATTTTTAAAAAAAAAAATACTCCATTTTTTTTTTTTTTTTTTTTTTTTTTTGGGGTTTTAGTTGGAACAATAGACATTAAGGGTCCAAAATTGTTAAGGCTAGTAATGCAAAAGTTTGCTTGCCAAACCATGGATTCACCTTAGAAGGTGTTTAAAGACTATTAGGTAAAATATATTTGTAACGAAAATTTGTTGATTGATTTAAGGGTGTCATGACCTTAAGAAACAAATGCTTGCAAGCAATTAAAACTGAGAATACTTCCAAGACAAAGGATCACAACACTAGAAGAATTCATGTCCTATGCAATCATTTTTTAAACAACTAGTGGACTTCAACAATTAATTATGAACCATATTTGCAATTATTTAACTTACTTGGTAATATGTGTAGTTACAATCTAGTGGTTATTACAATTAATGGATTAATAGAATGAATGTTTAGCATAATGTGAACATGTCTACAATTTTATATGCACTCAAGCTAAAGACATAAAGTTGTTAAAGTGACTAACCAACAACAATGACTATTACATGATGTAACATATGACATTATAATATGGCATATATGATATTAGAAGGATTTGGTGTCTTATGTAACCACCTATTAAATAAATTTAAATATTATTTAAGATGTGATGTGAAAAATAAATGTCCATCACTTTACATTTAACATGTGTAATTTTGCCATATGGTGTAAATATGTAATCAAATTAACATAATTGTAATTATAACCTAGTTGTATATTGTGAGTTAGATCGAAAATGTAAATAATAATTGGCATCATATATCATAAAATAAAATAATTTAACATATACATTCATAAAGCTTTTCATAAGTTATTTTGTGATGGTAGTAATCATGTATGCATTACATGAAAACACACGTGTATATGAAGTTCAAGTGGAATATTTTTTTTTAAATTTATAAAAATGTTATATTCTAGTTCCTTATTTTTACAAATGGCATGCATACATGTATAAAGGTTTTATCAATGATAATACAATTTATTTTCAAAACTTAAATCATGTATATGTATGTGTATGTTTATAGTTTAAAAGTTTACAATGAAATTTTTGAAATAAATGTTTTCAATTGAAGTAACATGTTTACATCTGAAATTTTGAAAATTATAATTTTTATAGAATACTCATGTAATAAAAAATATGGATTGAATTCAATTCATAATCTTAATTTTAATTTATGACCCAAAAATATTAATTTAATTTAATTTAATTATTAAAAATATCCAAATTTCTGAATGAAATAAAAAACATAAAACATTAAATATTAAATTGAGTTAAAAATTACAAATTATATTTAATTTATAACTGAAATCAGAATTTTAAAACATTAAATTTGAATAATAAATTTAAAATATTTATTTAAATAAATCATATTTGTAATTAGAATTTGAAATTAATTTCATTATGAACTTACATAATTAAATAATGATATTATAATGCATAAAATTTGAAATATACATGTTTATATTTATACGATGAAATAATATATCACAAGTTGAAATATTGGTTGGGTGGTTAAAGAGTTGGTTTATGGCTATGGAGATAATAATGACATTCCAAACTTGCTCCTAAATGACTAAAAAATGATTATGTACTTTTATTTTAAATGTAAATCCACACAAAGTTGTTTTGAACATGACTTGACACCATGTCATGTTGAATTGCTTAAGCAAGTTATCCAGCATGATTTAATGACCATAATCATGTAATTTAATAAAACCATAAATCCAATTGTAAACATAGTTGTTTTTTTCTAAAATCCTACTAGTGCAAAGAATCACAAAGACCTAGAAAAAAACTTGCTAAAATGCTAAGATTGATCAAAACAAATTTCACATAAAATTGACAAACATCTATTGCTAGCAACTATATGCAAAATTGCGAACTTAATGTGGATTGTGCATGACATAACAAGCTTGAACTTTGAAAAGTCGTGAAACCTTTTACTAATTTCCATGGAGTTTATAGTTACCAACTTGAAAGTTGATGGTTGGTTGTTGGAAGGAATTCAATGGAGCTTGGAGGTTGGCAAACATCCATCACCATTGCAAATTGATTGGCAACTTGTTAGATTTTAATGTTACCTAGCACTAGACATCACTATTTAAGTGAAAGTGATTAGAATTCAATAGTCAACTACTAAGTTAAGTGGTGGCAAGCCTTGAAGGTTCCAAAATTTTGCAAGTTTCAAGCAACAAGCTTGAGGTTTCAAAGCTCCCTTCCATAACTTAAGCTTTTGATCTTCACAATGGTGAATGGTGTTGGACATTGGGTGAACAGGTTGTGAATTGTAGCATGCATATCAAGATTTGACTTTCAAGGTAAATAATAAACTTCACACAAGAAGATATCTTGGCATATCTTGGGACTAATTAAATCTTGATTGCAACAATCAGCACTTACAACTTGTTACCTTCATTGTTAAGGGTGATGGAAGGTGGTGAAAAGTTATGAAAGGTGATCGCAAAATGATGATTATAACCCCTTTTACATGTTAATAATTTTTGACCAAACTTTCACTACCATTGTGATGGCTGGTTGCAATCATATCTTCTAGTTATGACAATGGCTACACTACCTTGTGATCAAGTTTCAAGTCATGACCTAAAAGCAATTGACCCTAATCAACATTTGTGGGCTACAAAGGAGATCAACAACCTATTTTTTAAGCAGATTTTTTAGTTTTATGACCTAGATTTAAGGAAGGGCCTTGCTTTTTTTTTTTTAATTACAAAAAAACAAAAACTCATTTGAAAAAAAAGAAAAATATTCTTCAAAAATCAGAAGTTTGCTTTTGCAATGAGCCTCTTTGATTGGCCCACCACAAAATAGTGGGTTGTCGTTGGAATTTTTGTTTTTCCCAATGTGTTTTTTTTCTTTTCTTTTTGCATCATGTGACTAATATTAATTAGTTGGGTGGGGGGGGGGGGAGCAAAAAATTTTTTTTTTTTTTTGTGGTGGGCCTTTTTGATTGATTCACCACCCAAAAGAAAACCCCACTTTGGCAGACTCCAACAATAGAACTTGTCCACATGGCCTAGTGATGTAAGCGGGGAGCAAACTTTTGTGACTCCCAAAATAGACACATTGTAATATTCCCTTTTGCAAGATGCAAAAAAAACCCACTTACTTGTGTTGTAGGTGTCAATGTTGTGTCCTATGTGATATCCACATGCTTTTGTTCTTGGGTTTGAAGAATTTGGGCATTTTAAATACCTAAATCATGTCCATCCACCGTGCCAATGGTTCTTAGGGGGGTGTTTTATGTTCTCTTCTTTTGAGTTACCTATATAATTTCCCCAAGGGCACACAATGTGTTAAGTTTGAAATCTACATGTGTCAAACAACCATTTTTAAAGGGGTATTCAATAATTGTTTAACTTATTTTTTATCAAATTATTATTATTTATTATTTACATATATTAAAGTCACCTTATATTAGTTATAATTCATTATTTCAGATTATTACATGTTTTATATTATAATTAATTTGATTATTTGAATAAATGGTAATTTTATTTTTTAACTAATTAATTTATAAATTTTATCCAACAACCAATACATTGCACCCTATATTTTTACTCACATATTTTCTATTTCTTTTTACTAGCGTCCCCCACCCCCCTATAATTTACAAAGTCCTCTTTGGACAAAACACATGAAATAAAGTGTGGCACTATTAAGAACTTTCAGAAAATTTTGGGAACTGAACAAATAACCATTGGGCACTTGGTGGGAACATGAAGGAACCATACAAAATACATTTGGGAACACCAAATTCCCAAAAAGTCTACCTTAATCGAAACCAAAAAAATTGGGCAGCTTGGGTGCATGTTGCCTCACCTGATTGTCTGTCTATTTCCAATTGACTCAGTCTTGAGAGCAGTGCCAATTTGTTTGCCTGCGGTCGAACTCAGTCCAGTCTAACTTAACTCATGTAAATACGCTACCCACGGGTCAGATTGAGCATAAATTAATTAACCTGAATGTGCCTAAAATTCCTGAAATATTTAGAAACAATGTAGATTTCTTAAACAATCTTTCAAACGATTTTGCCTAACATTTAAGAAATTTACAATTAAATTAGTTTTGTCTGCTTCAGAATTGGATGGACTTTTGCAAACACTCTTTATTTCCATACCACAATTGAGAAGAGATGGGATAGTAAACATGCAAGAGAGCTTCATTGTTCAAAAATTTGAACCTAAATATGGAAAATGGAATACAAGGGAACCAAGGTGAGTAGCACAAAGCTTGACATGTGGGTAGAGTTTAATATTTCATCTATATATGGAAAATTGGAGAAAAAATTGAACAAACAAGAACCAATGTGAGTAGCCCCAATATTGACATACGGGTAGAGCTTAATGTGTGGGCAAAGCTTGACAAAGCTAAAAAGATAAAAATGAAAATAAAATAAAATAAAATTGATGCTGAAGAATTGAAGAGACAATTTTGGAAACTAAGAATGGGGTGTTGAAGTTGTGAGCGCCCTAAAAAATAATTATTTCAGCACTTGACTGGCAGATCTGACCCATGGGTACAATAGGACCCTAAAACCTGTTCAACTCCACATTCTTGAAATCTTATGCCAAAAATGATTAGATCCACAAATCTAATTCATTCAACTTTAGTATTGATGCCAATGGTTGTTAATATCCAACCATATCTGGTACAAATATTCTACTAATTTCATAATTTCATAAGAAGAAAATTTACCCTAGAAATGTTATTGCTAGAATATATGTATTTTCAATCAGATATATGTAAGTGATTAGAGAAGTCCTTACATTTAACCCTAAATTTTTGAGAAGTTGGACAATAAATTACTTGATCATGTGTCTTGCACTTAGGTGATAAATGAAAGGCCGTTCATCAATGAAAAACAACATTTCATCAACAACATAAATGAGTACCACCATATCATGACCATGACCCTTTCAGAGTTGTTTAATGGTCAATCATATTTAAGGATTTTCTCACAAATCTTTGATTTTTTAAAAAAAAGTTTGGTTGCCTTCAAGCATGGGTGCTAAAGTGAGCCGTCTTGGCCAAGGACAAAGAGCATCCACAAGTGGGGTTTGTAATCATTAGCTTTCAAAGGGACAAGAGCTGGTAGGGACATGGCAACAACTTTAATTCATGGAACAAAATTCTCATGAATTCTCTTACAAGTTCCATTGTATGATGCCATCCCACCCGTCTAGGCTTTTGGGCCATTGTGGAATGGGTGGGAGTTCTTTTGGGAGCCAATAAATACACAAAATATGTCCAATTTGATAGATTGGAATTTTCATGCTGCTATGTTTTTTTCCCAAAAAGTGAGTACTAATTTTCATTCTTTTATCTGAAAAAGCTAGGAGATGCTTGCTTGCTGGCTTTGGTACCTGGAACAAAGCAAAAGGTCATAGTCATGTGGGCATAAATCTTACCTTTAGATATTGGGTGAGTCCAAGGGTTGAGTTGATAAAAAAAAAAGTGGCCAAAAAAAAGTTATCATACATTCATTTGGGTAGAAATTTTTTTAAACATTTCTTTCAATCAATTCGATGACTAGTCATTTGGACACATTTTAATCCTTGTCAGGTTAAATGAGATGTGATTCTTAAACATTAATGACCACATTTCATTTAACATGACAAGGATTTAAGATTTGTCTACTTGATTGCGTGTGTGAATCTTGATTTAACAATCAATTCCAACAAGTGTGAATCCAAAATGCATTAAGAATCCATCCAAACCCATTCACACTTTTTGATGTTGAAGCAATCTAGAAATCACTTTGAGAAATAACACAATTTTTGAAAAATGAATTTTGACCTTAAATGTCAAGATCCCATTCAAAATGATCAAATCCTGGATAGGAAAATGGAATGGTGAGTTTCTGCCATGAAATTTTGCCACAAGTTACAAATTACAAAAAAATTATGAATCAGGGAATTTGTGTGTGTGTGTTTTAAAAGGGTTCGAACTTACGAGGATTAATTTTCAATTAAATCTTTGCTAACACATAAGTAAGTTTTAGGGGGACACTTTTTTTTTAATTTACAAATATGTGAGTAAAAATACGTCTCATATATTGAATGTTGAGTAAAAGTTATAAATTAGTTAGTTTTATAATAAGGTTATGTTTATTCTAAAAATCAGAATATAATTAATATAGGATATATATGAATCCATGATATTAGAGAAAAATAAAAAATATATAATATGTAATAAGAATTTTAAACATTAAGAATGTAAATATGCTAATAGGACCCACCTAAGCTCTAAGCAATGGGGTAAATGCACACTACAGTGTACTTTTATGGAAGTTGTAATCATAATTATTTCTAGATGAAACAAATAATTTTGGGATAACTCAAATGCCACTAATGAATTTACAAAGTTAGCTTGATAAGTAAAAACTTATGTTGTAATCATTCCAACTTTTAAAAAATCAAATTAAAAAAGTCAATATGTTACATGTAATGAATGGACTTTGTAATCTAAGCACCTTTCAATGTCATAGTCCATAAGAAAGTATGCATATGGATTTTTTTCTTCTAGGGGAATTGGAGGGAATGTTTTCAATTTTAAATTACCTTTAATTTTAGGCTCATAATACTTAAGAAGAAAAAATCAAGTAGAAATAGCTCCTTTTTTTTTTCAGGATTTAAAATGAAAATCAATCATAATCATAGAAATTTATTTAGTCTAATACACTTTTAAATTAATCTTTTTGATGACTTGTCTTCATTAAATATGTTTAATAAGGTATAAGTAGGGTTTTGCATAATCAAAAATGGAAATTGATTTTGGTAAAAAAATTTACTAAGTCGTTGTGGCTCAATGACATCATTCAAAACATCAGCAAAAATAGGGTTAGGGCAAAGTCATCAACTTGTGACAATTTTTGTGAAGCACATTTCATGTTCTCGCTTATTTGTTTGAACAACAACCTACTTGTTGTTGGAGCCTTGTGTTTTCAACTTCTTAGCTCAATTTGCTCATTTTGGTTTTGTTCACATGTGTCCAGGTTACATATCTTCATTTTACATTTTCTAAAGCATTGAAAGTTCTTGAATATGAAGCACTTGATGTTGCAATTGCTAACAATTTGCTTAGTTATGTTGTTTTGATGACCTAACCCATTTTTGCACACTAATGTGTATAAAACTTCATATGTGGACATGTGTGGTTGGTAGGATAATACAAGGAGATTTTGAAGCAAAGTAAATTAAAGAACATTGATTTCAAGAGTGTGGAAACAAAACACCTACCAAATTCACGGCTAAAGAGCTATTATTTTGGGCCTCAACATTTATGAGCTTCAAGGGCCAAGGTATTCTGATTTCTTTTCATAAGCTTTTCATCATTTTATATCCAAGTATGTTGGAAGATATTTGACAACAAAGGTAACAAGCCTTTCAAGGTTTTAGGTTTAATCCTTACATATTGTTGTTTTATTGATCAAAAAATGAGACAAAATGTTAAGTTTCAACATTATTTCCTTAGAGGGGAACTTACAATTAGATGTGCACTTGTTTCATGTGTAGTGAAGCAACTCCAATATGTTTCTGATTAGGTGTTGTTTTATTTTATAGACACCAAATCTTGTTATAGTATTCAAGTGGAAACAATGTGAGCTTGATTACAAATAAGCTAAACAAAGTCTCATACCTTCTTTCAAATATTTTTTTAGGTAATTATGATCTAACCTAATCTATTAATGTTCAAACATGCTCATTACCAATTTGTTGAATTGCACCTATAGTTGGGTTCTAATTGGTGGTAGCAGAGTGTTGAATTGCCTTTTGCCCATATTTTATTGATCTAAATAATACAACTATGTACAAGTGAACAAGTTTCAAGTGCCTAGATATGAAAGTTTTGTTTAATATGGACCTGAATCATGTTCATATGAACTTTGTACATTGACTATGCTCTTGATCATGTTGAACTCAAACCTTTAAACATAGTCTTCTTATCAAATCTACAATATTGTTTTGATGTTATACTTGGCCTTGGACGTCCCACTACATACATGGGTAATAAGAAGTTAGCAGATGCCATGACAATGAAAAGTGCCATAGCAAATCATAAAAGGTTTAACGAAGCATTGATTCGAAAAAGATTGAGGAAAACATCACAAAATTCTCGACAATGCAAATGTCGTAATGCAAAGAAAACAATTGCCATATGTCAAGAAAGTATTATTTCTGCACTTGCAATGACAAAGGAGATTTTACCAAAATGAGATCATAGAAGGATTGCCTATGCAATAGTGGAATTTATGTTGTTGGTGTTGTGAGCATGCCCTAGACCAAAAAGCAAGAAATGTGTAATGGAAAGAGTTTTGTCAAACCTTAGTTTGTCCTCCAATATGCCTAATTATTTTTACCTCCAAAAGTTGTTGTAACAACTCAAGAAATAGTAGCAGGGATTCATACTTCCTTGGTGGAAACAAAACAAGTTAATTCTAATGTTAAATTGGCTATTAAACATTGCATTCTTACAAAAGTAGTAAGTGCAGGACCTAGAGCATCATCTGCAAGGGGCATTGCAAGGATGTTTAGTGTGCACCATCGAAATGTAGTTGTAGCAATACTACATCGAGCATTGATGTGTGATAATGGGGTGCCTTTATGGACACTCACGGTGAGGAACAAGAGAAGTGATGGCATCATGCCTTCTACCGAACATATTATTGTGGGGCAATAGAAACTCGAGTAAGTCCCAACAAAAGTGATGTGACACGGAAGAAACTAGAAGTTGGAGTATTTGATGAGAAGCCCACTCATTTCCTAATGGAGACCCATGTATGGATTCCTTTGACATTATGCACCATGTTTTGAAGCTAGAATCTAGCTTGGAGTGAATAAATTATACAATTTTGGAAATTGTACCAAGGTTTGCCATAGATTTTGAAGGATCTGCTCAAATCTAATGTTGTATGAACATTATTGTAACTCAATGGACTATTGTCCATAAGGATCTGTAGTATTCTAACTTCATTATTGAAAAAGTATACCTCAAAAGGACTTTAAGACTTGCACTTGGAGTGCTATAGACTTAGAGGGAAGTTCATCTATTAACTCGGATTTTTGGTAAGTTTTCCATGTGTGTCAATGGACTATTACAAAGCTTGATGGATTTTTGTGAATCACATGGGACTAAATGCGGCTAAGAAGGAGTTTGAAACTTGTTGCTGGAGTGCTACAAATTGGGAGGGAATATTATGTACTCTTTGGGATTTGAATTGAGTTCTTCATGTATGTCAATGGCTTGCTGCAAAATCCCATGGATTTTTTTACATCATTTGGGACTCTATGTGACTAAAATGGACTTTGAAATTTATTGTTGTAGTGCTAGAGATTAGGAGGGAATTTTATGTACTCATTGGGATTTGATTGAATTATTCACATGTAAGGCAATGGACTACTATGGCATCCCATGGATTTTTTTATAGGTCACGTGGGATTAAGTGTGATTACTATGGATTTTGAAACTTAATGTTGGAGTGCTACAGATTGTGAGGGAATTTTATGTATTCATTGGGATTTGAATTGAGTTGTTCCAATAGGTTAATAGACCATTGTAAAATATAATGGAGTTTTTAACATATCAAAATTGTGATTAAGTGTGAAAACTAATTAATCTTGGAATATTATAAATTACCTAAGGGAATTTATAGATGTACACTCATTGGAAGTTGAATTGAACTTTGAATTATAATTTGTACTTATACAATGGACTATTAATAACTACAAATAAAAATAAAACAACAATGCATCAATTTATGCATATTTGTAATTTTAGATCTTCATATTTTGATTAGATAAGACCAAGTTTATATCTAGTAATAGTGTATGATACACGAACATTTGAAGTGATAGTTGGACTTGACCTTGATTATAACAAATGCTAATTATTGTATTGTCATTTGTAGACTAAGTTTTTTTTGAGATTTCAAACTACTCATCCTGAAGAAATTGTTGGATAGAAGGTTTTTGAATCTCTCAAACCTTTTTATGTCAAAGCTTTGAAAGGTAGAAACATGTGTTGTATTTACCACATTGAGATTAATGAATTATGGTTGGCATTGAATTAGATGCGGATAGACTGTAGTGATCTTCATGGGAAATTAAAAGTGTGTGACTATGCTTGTGGTGTTGTTTGTGATAGGCGCATCAAATGAAGGTACTTTGCATCACACCCCACAAGTTCCCCTAAACATTATCTAAAAGGATATGAGTCTAGCAGCGACTAGTGGTTCAGTTAAAGTTGCATCTACCTAATATTAGAGTGGTGTGGTTTCATTAGGGGTTCAATCCAAATCAACTATACAAAAAGCCGAGTGTCAAGCCATGGATAAGGTAATGAAAAGGTTAGGCATAGAATTAGCCCTTGAAAGCCAAGATGTAATTATTGTGGTGCATTGCAATTCAATGGGGTCTCCTTGTGGTGGTGGTTGTGCTAATTGGTTAACAACTTTAAGGGGTTACGCCTTGAAGCTCAATCTTGCGATTGATGATATTCAAAAGTAGCCTTTGGAAGAAATAGAGGTAATTAAAGATGCATTGGATTGACAATTTGAATATTTGAATTACCCACTCAACTACAAGTCTGTGAAGGAACAAGTGGCAATTGTGTTAAAGACTAGGCATAGGTTTTTAAAGAAGAAAATAGAAAAGGTGACCCTCGGCCTCAAAACTGTCTAAAAGCACATTAGAACCAATTACAATAGGTTCTCAACCAGGAGGAGACTATTGAGAGAGTGAAAAGAATGACTAAAATCCACAAGATGTAAAAAAATGCAAGTCGTGTTGGACGTGTGGTGAAGCAACGGTGGAGGAAAATTTGGTAAGTTGTTAATTCTTTGATAACACCATTTACTTATAATGTTGTTTTTCTTAATGCCCAATTGGAGATGTTTTGCATCCACTATTCCAAAAAATTATTTAACATGTGGGACTCTGATGGGAATTTGAGAGCAAGAGCTAGGTAGAGTCCCCACATTGCTTGAAATTGAAACTGAATGTTAAAGGGATAAAAGTGAAAAGTGCAAAAGACTAGAGGTGGAGGAAGAGGTTAAAATACCTATTAGACCTTTTTAAATTGACTTACATTCAATTATCTTCAATTGCACATGTAGATTAAATTTTTTGCTATCTTTGTAAGGCTAATGTAATGTAGTTTTATTTCTTCTATGTATTAAACTACTGCACATTTTGTTGAAGTTGTTCAATTCAAAATTTTATTAAAATAAGTTAGTTTACACAAATGCAAGTCATTGATGGTTATTAATTTGGTTTATAGGACCCAGATGAAGTGGATGTTACAAAGTCTAAAAGTAGTGGAGAAGGGCATACCTCCATATTAGCTGAAGTTGATGTCCATTTGGATTCTATTGAAGGCAATTACGAAGAGATTTGTAGAAACTAGGATGATATGAAGAAGAGCCATTACAAGTTAAAAGCTACCACAAACGAATTAGCGAAGAGCCAAAAATCCATGTCAAGTTTGATGGAGGAGATGTTTACTCATGAAACGTGGTTCTTCCATGAAATGTAGGTGAGTTTGACTTAGAGGCTAGGCATATTGCAGATGATCCTCCACCAGCAGAGGTCAAAGCCAACTTGGGAGTACAAGTAAGTTGTGTCAAATTAATATTACAAACCTATTTTTAATCTTCATTCAATTCTTTTCATTAATTTAGTTCCTGAATATTTGACTCATGTAATTAGAAGACGTTAAAACAATTATATTGACATTCAATTGGTTGAATTTGATTTGGGTGATGATTTGACATCACCACTTTTAGTTGGACAAACCAACAAGTCACATCCAGAGTTGCAAAAGAAATATGGGGAAAATGAAAACAATTCTCCTTTAGACTCTAACACTCTACTTATTGTGGGGACAAATGCAAAACCATGCACAAAGGAGGTGAATGTTGATGTGGTAGTTGAACCTGCTCATGCTTCTAGAGATGGTTTTAGTGTTTAGTAAAAGCACTATGAGAAATGCACATAATTAGCATCACGATCAAAACAAGTTGGAAATGGTGGCAACTTGTCCACAAGTTTTTTCAAGTGACCTCAAGCTATTTTAGAGCAGAAACTAATTGACTTTTTACTTGCCCCTACAGAGGTGAGTTTAGGACTATGGGTGAAGGCCAACGATAAAAGTTCTCCAGAGAGTTCCAAATTTGGTGAGGTAAGGTAATTCATTATCTTGGACGTCAATGGTTTGTTGTGTAGCATAGCCCATGTTCTCAATGATAATTGATGGCCTTATTGGGTTCATCCAATGCGGTGTGGGAACAAGATGGTTTACCACAACCACACTATTATGAGTTTCTAACCAAGTGTGTTTCAATATTTGAAATTGGAATTTGGTCATCAACGACACAACCCAATTTGATTCCAATAGTTGATTTGTTGTTAGGGGAAGGTTCAAAGATTAAACCCATGTTCATTTGGGGTGTGGAGAAATGTGAACAAATTCCAATTTCCCATCCATTGAATCCAAGACGACAATTAATGTTGAAGAAAACAAGTAAGGTGTTTCAAGATATAAGCTCAGGGTTTTGTCAATTATCTCATAAGAACACATTGCTCATAGATGACTGTTTATTCAAATGTATGGCCGATGTTCCTTTTTTTAATGTTTTGCTTGAACCATTCAATAATGATGTCATGGATGATAATAACTATTTAATGGATACACTATGGCCTTACCTAGTTGGGTTATCTGAGGCTCCCAACACCTATGAATATGTTGGTTCAAACCACCATGGGTAGAATCCAATTACCAAAGATTATTCACATTGGAAATTTGTAAAGGCTTATGCATGGTTAGCTCTCCACTACATGATTAGCAGTTAACCCCATGCTCTTATATAATTTTTTAATGTAGTAATTGTGTTATTGAATTCTAGGTGCAAATTCCTAGTATAGATATGCAGTCTGATTTATGTTTTGTTTTTGTATGCATTTGGAAACTTGCAAATCAAAGGCACTAATAGTGGGGGTTTTAATGTCGAACTTGCAATTTTGACAAAAGACTAGGCAATGGTTTTGGGTACACACATCCCACTAGGCATCCATTTTTCAAAATTAGTAGAGGACACTGAATCAACGACTAATGGAACCCACCCAATGGTAAGCAAACTATCAAATTTACTTGCCATTCATTACCTTATTATAAGTTGTAAAAAAATTGTCTTTTGCATATTTCAAAATGATTAACAACATGTGGATTTAAAGGATCATAAGTTGATGTATTAGATGTTGTTGGTTGCATTTTAATGAACACTAGTAGTGGTGTTTTGGTTGCTAGTACAAGACAAATGCAACCATCTACTTTTATGGCAAAAAGGGAAGGCAACCTTGTGCAATTGGAAATTTTATGAAATTTATAGGTGGGGATGTTATTCAACATCATAAGGAAATGCCGATAGGTTATTTATCTATTGCTATGACATCAAGTTTGTTATCAACTATTATTTTGTCATTCCTTTCATTTGACTATGATGCTTGATGCACTCCCAAGCTCCTTAATGGATTCAAATGTGAATCCAAACGGAAAACAATGAAAGAACAAGGAGTCGAAGCACGCTCCCTAGCTCGTAACATTTTGAAGGGGTAGAAGGGTGTGCTGGAGCTCCGGGATGGGACTAAGAAGAGTGACAAACATTAACTACTCACACGGACCTGCACAAAATCAACACAAGGTGGTTAGTGCATAGTTGGAACACTTTTGGTGCTAGGACGAGCCACGAGCAACTCGGACTCACAAGACTCACCACGGCCTGGACTTGAGGGAAGCCACCACCTTCCCCCTTATAGTATACTATGTGCCTCCCCACGAGACCCACATCCAAATGGCTTTTTGTCCCGGGATTCCCAAGTGGGAATCCCGAAATTGCCAAGGTTGGGATTTCCACAACTTTGGGGCCCCATAACTTTGTGTGCAGACCTCTGATTGAAATGAGATCTAAAACAAAGTTGTAGCACTTGTTGAGAACTTTTCAATGGTATGTCGCACGCCACCTGCACACAAGGAAATCGGGTCAATTCCTAACTTTTAGTGATCGGGAATCAAACTATCAATTTGACTCCCGGCCTTTCTTTTGGCCATAACTTATGTTTCAAATATCCAAATGGGTCATTTTAGACATCTAAGTTTCAATAACTTTCCAATGGTATAAAGAAGTTTTCAAGCCATTGGGTTTTGACCCTTACAATCGCTCTCTGAACATTTGGAAGTTCACTGGGACTCCAATTCCCAAAGTTGAAGCTCCTTTGGGAGTGTGAAGGTTCATTCCCTCACATTTTCCTTCACTCCCAAGCTTCCTTCTTGGTCCACAACCTTGCAAGCCCTTGCCTTGGTTGCAAGCCCAAGGCTAGGGTTGTGACAATGTTATTTTAAAAACTATAAGGGATGCTGTAAGGTACATTATCCTATTGCCATGAAAAGTAACAACCTCAACAATGTTTTAATTTTGTTATATGATGTATATATATTTAACCAAGAACCTTTGTACAATTGTTACACATGCTTGTAACTTATAATGTACAAATCAATAAGGTAATATAATGCCACATTTTCAAACCTTCAATTTATCAGTTCAAGTTCATGTATTATGTTATCTTTATGTTATAATATCATTTGCTTAGATGTGTATATAGAAAATATGTAGTGTGTTGTGATTAGTGAATAACACACTTTAGTTTGGTTGAATTCACTTTACATTTAAGACTTTAGAATTTGCATGTGTTTTACATGTATGTTACAGTTATCTAAATATTTTGATAGTAAATTGAATTTACACCCATTATGACATATAACAAGCATGCTATCCAATTAAAAGTAAATTTAATGAACCATACAAATAATGACACATGTAAAACATATAGCCTAATAATAATAGACATTATAGTCACAATAGACATGACACACGTCATTCTAAACAATAAACATAATAGATAATGTAATAATAATAGAGGGTGAATGCAAGCTATAGTGGTTCATTTTTTGTGTCCCATTGCAATTTTCTATAGGGTGTAATGAATTAACATGCCATAAAACCATTTATATGCATAATTGGGACTTGGTTTAAGATTCTCAACTTCAATAAGAAACTATCTATATAATTTGTGCACAATAAATGTGCACCCATTATGAAGTAATGAACTTTTGAAGTGAAAACATATGGACTGTCTCGACCATCTGCACTTCCCATACACATGAAGTTTTCAATATCATTTTTGGAAAATATATCTTATAGGGACTTAATATTTGATAGATGAAAGAAAAACAAACATACATTTGAAAACTTAATTTCAAAAGCTTTAACCAAAATATATTTATGGACTTTTGAATGACCAAAATCTAGACCTTATTTTCAAAAGTCTTTACATGGGTCATTTTTTGTTGGATTGATGATTTTTTTCCTTGTAAAATGTATGTCAAAAAAATGTCTAAATGGGTATATTTTCATATGAATTTAATTAGTTCATTAACCAACCCATAGTCCCCATTTATGTTAATTTGACATCAAAAAATGAACTTCTAGGAATTTTTTATTTGCCAAAAATGAACCACTCAACCTTGCATCTACCCTAAACATGACAAATGTCACATTATGCATATAACAATATATGACATTCTAGACATAGTAGACATGACCAATGTCACTCATTGCATTTAGGAATATTAAACATTCTAGTCATATCAAACATGACAAATGTCATTCTATAAAGGTAACAACATCAAACAATCTAATCATAACATACATGACATGTGTCATTCCATGTTAGCTCATACTATATCATTTCTAGTCACATCAACAAATTACGTGGCCTCCACATTAGCTATTTTTATGTAAAATTAGTCACATTGGACATGACACCTTGACCTCGCAATATTAGTTTTTTGTCATATCAGACATGACATTAGGACAAGAAATGTGAGGTTTTAGTCATATCGAACATGACACATTACAATATTCTTATCAATTAGTTATTGTTTGAAATGTTGTCTTAAATCATTAGTTTGATTTGGCTCTATCGTCATTGTGTTCAATTGTCTAATATGATTAAAAGATTTCATAAAAGACAATATGAAAGACATGTTTTGTTGTAGTGATTTGACACCTAATAAAAAATGTTACTTTAATCAAATGTACTATTCAAAAATAACACACGTTTTTCATGCCTCAAACCTTCAGTCAAACGGGCATTTGTTTTGGTTAATGTAAACACTTTAATCAAGTTAGCTTTTTGAAAAGCTGTGATTTCATGTTATGTGCATTGGCCACAAATTGTTAAAAGGCATTGAAATAGATACTCTTGCATGTCCTAGCTCATTATGCAAGTGATCTACCTTTTAAAAAACAACTTCAAGTTTACTAAAACTCAAATTGAAATGAATATAAGCTACTGAAATTGCATGCATATATATATATATATATATATATATATATATATATATATATATATATATATATATATATATATATATATATATATATA
>Ga0116227_10010140_pt1 | contig 16634 bp, 9 predicted proteins | sample S1TSphgellanicum_FD_89693 | JGI IMG/M metagenome (GOLD analysis project Ga0116227, IMG submission 89693) | Host-associated microbial communities from peat moss isolated from Minnesota, USA - S1T2_Fb - Sphagnum magellanicum MG | ecosystem: Host-associated > Plants > Peat moss > Unclassified...
GTGGCCTTATATACTAGAAGTGTTGAGTATTTGTCAAGTTTAAATTCTAAAAGGCTCTTCAAGATTGTTTTGTGAAATGACTTGAAATTATTGAATTGAGCTCACAATGGTTATGGAATACAAATGCATAGTAACATAATATACTTTACCTCAAAGAATAGGTCTCCTTTACATTTATAATAATAGTAAAATTAATAATAAAATGTCTTGTGTATTATGTGAAAACTAAGGTTTCAAGAGTAAATTGGTAGGAACAAATGAATAATTAATAATTATTTTTCCAGTTTTTCCTTATGTTTTTAACTTATGAAAATTAATCAATTATATAAGTTGGTTCTTTAACTTCACTTTTAGATTTTAAAATTAAAATCTTTAAATATTTTTTCAAATTTTCATATGCCAAAAGAATCAACAATCATTACAAAGCTAGAATATTTATGTGATCACGTTTCAAAGATAATAATAAAAAACAAAACAAAAAAATAGTTCATCTCATTCAAATGAGCCTTCAAACTCATCTAACTCTTACTCTAAATTTAAATTATTTAAAATTTATAAAATCAACCAAATTATTAGGAGTCTTGTAACCCATTGTTATCAAATTTTGTCTATAAGAAGTGATAGAACCTAACAGGTCAACAAGTAGTTGGGCAACATGTAATTAACAGAACAAATAATTGTGAACAAGTAATTAGTTTTGAAAAAAAAATATTGTGTATATGAGCTAGTTACTATTTGAATGGTCTCATTTAAACTATTTATATTTGAAATGTCAAGTATATAGAGGAGGAAAATAAGAACAATGGAAAGAAAATTTTTACTTTTAAATTAGTTTTGTGATTTGATTTCTTCCACCACTTGAAAGGCCATTTAATATTTTTTGCATCCACTTAATCACTGTTAGAAAACATGGTATTATTTGATTGAAAAATTAAACCAAAAACCACTTATTTTAACATTTGGTCACATTTGACCACTTAGTCATATTAGTCAAATTGATTTGATCACATCCAACTTGATTAGTGGGTTTTTTGACTAACCATGAAATGGTCTTTTTGACTGGTCAGATTGGACAAAAAGTTGGGCAACCATAAAAATTAATTTTAAAAAACCCAATTTTTAAATAATAAAAGTGTAGTTAATAAATAAATAATAAGTACCTACCTACCCACCCACCCATGACTACCTACTCACCATTACTTCCTACCTACCTATCCACAACCTACTTATGTATTATACATTTACACACATGTACAAGGTATATATACAAATATACATACTCCACTTAATATATGTTGATAAAAAAAACTAAACCTTAATCTCCTTTGTTCCAAACCAATGTTTTAACCATCAAAGCATCACACCACTTTGTGAAACAATATGATACCAAATGCAATTAACATGTTTCCTTGAATTTTAATGGAATTTTTTGTTAACATTTGAATTTTAATAAGTAAATAAGTAGGTACCTAACTAGGTAGATAAATAGGTACACATGCTTACCTATTTATGTTTTTAAATGTACATACTTAATTATTTAAAATATAAGTAGGTAAGTAAATAAATATGTAGGTAGGTAAATAGGTTATATATGTATGTAAGTAAATAAATAGGTAGGTAAATATGTAAATGTTAAGTAAATACATGCCATGGGTAGAACATATGTAAGTATATACTAAATAAATAAATAGGTAAGTAACTAAGTAAGCATAACAAGTAGGGTAGGTAGTTAACCAAATTAATATGGCCAATTTGATTAAACATGGCCATTCAATATGGTTGATTTGACTAAGCCATGGGCATTTTGATGGACCATTTTTTTAAATTGACCTTTTTTATTAGATGTGTGATTTAACATTTGGTCAAAATGGTCACTTTAATCAAAATAACCAACCAAAAAAACCACATGTCTTTCATTCCCCATGCCTTTAATAAAAACAAATATCCTTTTGGTCAATGTGGGCACCTTAATCAAGTTGAACCTTTTGAAAAGCCATGATTTGTAATAGTGAATGTTTATGAAATTCAATAATTCTTCATGAACAAACATTTGCAAGTTAATTGGTGTCAACCACATCCATTTCAAAAATGTCTAAATTCCTATCATCATCAATTTTATGAACAAGGCAATTTTCAATTCAAACAATGGGCAAATGATGATGAAATTTCAAGAACATAGGAAACAAGGATTTCTTATCATATTCTTTAATTATGGTCACCTCATGTTCATGACCAATAAAAGAAAAAATCAATCTTAAGCTTTTGAATTTAAAATCTAACATTAAAGTTAATTGATTATGAATTTTTCTTTCATCATATCTTATTAAGAAAGAAAGGAAAAAATCAATAACCCAAATGATCTTTTTAATGTTCTTTGCAAAAGTTTCCAACTCAATAATTAAATCATTGATGCACCGTAAACTCATAGAAAGATTCAAATGCAAATCCCAAAGTGAAAACATCAAAAGAAATAATTAGGGTACACTCCCTAATACATAACATTTCTAGGTAAGAAGGGAATGTTGGAGCTCTGGGATGGAGACTAGGATGAATGACAAATGAATCAATTATTCATATGGATCTACACAAACCAAACAACAAGTTGGTTAGTGCATAGTTCCAGCACTTTTGGTGCACGAAAGAGCCAAAAGCAAACACAGATTCACAAGATTCACCACAATTCAAACTTAACAGAAGCCACCACCTTCCCCCTTATAGTATTCTCTATGATTGACCATAGGGGCTATTATTAAGGGGATAAGATGAGTATGTGATTCGAGATGAATAAGGTAGTTAGGATAGGAACTAATTGAAGATTTTTGTTAATTTGAATTTTGAATTCTTGTTGTTTTGGATCATTATGATGTGACTTGGGATGGTTTTAAAGGGGGAAAGTTTTGGAGAACAAAGAAAGTTTTAGCATCTCAGTCCTATGTTTTTTAACTTCCCAAATCCTTTTTAAAAAATAGACTTTTTAGGGGTGCTTCATCCTTGGTTAGGGTCATTTTGCCTTTGGCGTCTCAATCCTATGTTTTTTGACTTCCCAGTCTTTTTTAAAAAATAAACATTTTAGGGTCTAAGATTTGAAAAACTTTGCGACGATGTTTGATGCTGCACTGCTACTATGTCCTTTCACTATAGCGTTAGACATTTTCACACTAAAAGAGGACATTGCCAAGATGCACTACAACAATGTCGGGTTCAATGTCCCAAATAATACACCCTTAGCAGTCTACCAAGCAACCCTCGTTAGGCATTGGTTATCATGGGCATCAAGACCGATAGCTCACTTGTTGACGCGCGATTGTCCAAAATGGAGGTGGTCATCGAAAACATTATGTCTTTCGCAACCGCTGGCAACCTTGCAATCTACTAGCTGATGGAGCGCAAGGCAGCTACGGTTGTCACAACCAAGGTTGCGTTGGGAAGAAACCCAAGTGGACCATAGTGATGGCTAAAAATGTGCATCAGGTGGTTAACCGGGCTATAGAGACCTTAGTTGATGTGCCCAACCAAAAATAGTGCAAGTTCAACCTGTGCTTCATGGGTTTTGAGGCCAAGGAGGGTGAGACCGAAAACGAGCTGGTGTAATGGCTCAACACAGAGCTGGTGCAAGGCCAAATGAGGTTGTGTGCCAAGGTCATCATCACCACGTTGCAACGGCCTGCGATTGCGTGAGCCTCCATTTCGATGGCAGGTGTGCGCCCCAACGCAGTGCTATTCAAGTTCACAACGAACAAAGATCGCCAAGCTATGTTGCGAAAGTGCAAGGGCCTAGGGGGGACCAAGTTGGGCCTGGACGAGGACCTCATGCCCACATAGTAGGCACGTAAGTCGAAGCTGTGGTCGCTATTCAAGGAGGCCAAGGTGGTAGGCAAACGCACCTTCTGGCGCACAGTTGAGCTCTTTATCGACAGCACTCATATTTGCCCACCTTCCTCTATCTAAGGGCGCGAGAACTAGAGAGACTTATGCGTGGTATTTCGAACATGCATAAGGGTGGTGTAAATAAACTGTGTGAGCACGGTCACTAAAGATCACATCTTGGGAAATGCATGGGAAGCCCAGCTCATTATGCTTGTTGCGAGAAAGAAATGTTGGGCTGGATTTGTGAAAAAATGGCTACTCAAGAATCAGCCCCAAGATGTGGCAAGGTTTCTGCCTCCAATTCAATTGCCGTTGGAAACGACGCCTCAACTTGCAATGACTCGTGCGTTCCAAGTGATGACTACTCAACCACCGCTAGGAACGATTCTTGGGACAACACACATACATTTGACCTATCTAGCAGGGGTGAAAGGCTGGGCGGAAAGCCAAATACTTTGGTGTAACGCACATAACGTACAGGTGGGAACTAAAATGGCTAAGTTGGCCACACTACAGCTAGTGCAACTGGTTGGTGCTAGATCTACAACGGGAAGCCTGATCAACTAAGAGGTTGGGGCGCCACCCCTTCCAGGTTTTCCCCACACAATGTTGAGAGTAAAAATGGTGAAAGATAATATGTGATTTTTCATTGAAAAGTTCTTTACCAACCGCGAGATCAGAACCAGCGTGTAGACAAAATATTTGGGCATCAAAGGTATGTCGTACGAAAGCAAAAGCCTACTTGTTTGACATCAGCTGTGTTCAACTGCAGAAAGCTTTGGCTCAATTTCGATGTGGCAACACGTAGCTTGAAGTAGTGTTAGGTGCATGGAAAGGCATGCCATACACAGAGAGGCTTTGTCGAAGTTGCGATTTGGGGAAGGTAGAGGATGAAGAGCACTTGCTCCTTATCTGTCCAAATACACAGAAAGTTAGGGAACACTTATGTTCGGCCCTACCCCTCACCCACACGAACACTCTTGTTGGGCTCATGCAGACTATGAACACGGCCACCCTAGCCAAGTTTGTGGCATGCTGCCAAAACCAAAGGACAATCTGTCCTCCATGATCTACCTTTCATCTAATGGACTCTCTAGTCCCAAATGGACGTAAAATTGTAAACAATAAATAGACTCCTTGTGTAACATGGGCATTAGTGTCCAAGCTACCAAGGTACTATGGTATGTGTTGAAAGACTAGTTGGTACCATCTTCCAATCCCCCTTTCTCATTTGTACATGATCTTCTATCAACCCACATCCAAAGAGTAAGACAAAATTTGAAGGCCCCATACATTTGAAATACATACCCCCCTATCTCCAACTTACTCTCAAGTTCCTATGTTTTGTTTTTTGGAGAAAATTTGCATAGTGGCAACAAATCTTTTTGGAAATTTTTGTAAATTTTCATATTTTTAGTGCAAATTTGAAACAAACCGCCAAAATTGAAAAAACCAAAAATCTGAAAAGATAAGGCAATTTCCAACCTTGTCCAATCCAAATAACTTTTTTTGACATATCAGAACCAATGTTCTGGAGTTTTCATAAGGATTAAGCATATCAAACTTGGAAATTTTAGGTGTAGGGTAATGTCCTGGTCATTTTATTTTATTTATTCAAAATTTTGTGTAGTTGCCAAAAAAAATGGTGAAAAAAGGAGTATTTTGTCACAATATACTATGTTTTGAAAAAAAGTTGACCAAAAAAAAAGATATTTTGGGTCAGTTTTTGTACATGCCTCTTCCTAGCTGTTGTATATAATCAAATGATCAAAGTTTTTTTTTGGGGCATAGGTTTTAATAACAGGTCACAATTATTAAAAACCTCTTGGGATGCTTGTTACTAACACTCCAGCAAAAAAGTTATGAAAAAACACTAATCTTGGTAGCTAGCCATTCAGCAAGCACAATTGTCTAAATAGGCTTGAAAGGGACAAAGTTGTTGAAGAATGAAAATTGAATAAATAAATTGTTGGTTTTTTTTAAAAAAATTGTAACATTGCTTATGATGTTTTGACTTTTAAGAAAAAGAATAAAATCAATAAATTGTTTGTAATTTTGGTAATGGATTTTTTACTTGAAAAAAAAGTTAATAACTTGGTTGTGAGAATCATCAAATGATAACCAACTGTTTTCAAATTTATGAAAATCAAAATTGTGAGAACCAGTTCAAATTTTTAAATATATTGATACCTTGGCCTGGTGCATAATTTTTTTCAAAAGATAAAAAGTGAGAACTCGAACTTTTGCAAGTTATTTTGTGAAAACTGAATTTAAAAAGTATCAGAAAATTTTGATACTCATTTAACACTTGTTGAAACCAATGTTGGGTGGTTCTCACTTTTTTTTAAACAAAGCCATTGATCCTAGTTTTTGAGAAAGAAGTTTTAATAACCGGCTTGATTGTTTTAATAATTTTTGTTCAAGCTCTAGAGAACTGGCTAGGGTATAAGTTTTTTAAATGCTTTTACGAAGCTAATCTCAAAATGTCAGTTCTCATAATGTTAAGAATGGTCAAGTATCTAATGAGGTTTGCATGAACCCCCATATCAAAGTTTTTTTTTCTTCTTATTTAACAAAATGAGAATTTTTCTGTTAAACCTCTGCGAGTGAAGAGTAGGAGCTGGAGTGAAAAACAAACAACCAGGCTATGGAAACACTTTTACCTCCACCCCCTTGAAACTTTCAAAAGACACAAAGTGGTCGATCCTGGAGGAGTAACTGAGCATGCCAAGTGTGGGCTTGGTTAATTGTCCATGGTCATGTATAGCTTAGTATCTCCTTTAGGAAGGATATTAGCTGATGGACTCAATCATTGAATCCTTTTGATTTGAATCCGTTCTGTCTTGTGCCACAGAGTGACCTTCCTCCAGTGCTGCTCAACATGATTAAGGATGGCATCAGCTGCCGGTTCCTCAATGTTGCAGTGCATGTCATGCCATGGCTCTCTGGGACTTCCAGCATCTGCCATTGCACAGCCCAGCCGAGTGTGTTACCTCCACTTTTCTGCCCAACATCCGGACACAGCCAGAACCAAGTGCACGTGAGGAGCAATGACAAGACTGTGCACAACAAAGGTGTTTAGGGAGCATCTGGAGTTAGTAGATTGCCTGATTGGAATGTTTAGATTTTGATAGACATAAAATGCATCTGGAAGTTGTTCTGTTCTTTTAATGAAGAAGCTGTGTTTTTTTTCGTTGTTTAAAAAGGGCTGATCTTTGTGCACACTTATATTCCTGGATTAGTCAGGCAACTAAGTACTATTTGTTGACAGTAAGAAGCTTCCCCCAGCTTCGGCAGGTTGGCTTTCAAGAAATGGCATAGTAATTAATAATTAATTATGCCGAAGGAATTGATAAAAAATAAGTGCACTAGGGTGATCCCTCAGCTTTGTACTCAAGGCTTAGGGTTTGTGCACTCACAAAATTCTCCAAGCTTGCCACACATCACCTCTGGCTCTATAACAGGAAACACATCACCTCAGAACCCTTATTGTCATGCTCTGAATAACTTAGGTACAGTGTGGTTTGTAGAAGGGTTATACCTGAGGCAAAAATATGGTGGCAATCATGTCTAGGAATAGAATATGCATGGAGCCAAGGAGACAACTGAACATACACCCAAGGGGGTTCATCTTTTTTTCTTTTGAGGTGGAGGGTGGGGCTGTGCGAAGATGGAATTTTTTATTTATTGTATTGTCATTATGTTCTCATATGTAGGTTCCAAGAAGATAATATTGGGCAAAGCATATTGGACAAAGTGAGGTGCTATTGGGAACATGTTGAGGAACACCTTGGGAACTTGGGGAACATGTCTATCACTCAGTCAATTGGGAACATAATGAGAACTAGTTGTGAACATATTGAGAACAAAATAATCCCAAAAATTCAAACACCCACCCCCACCTTCCCCAAAAGAATAAAAACTGGTATATTTGGTGCATATTCCGATTCATCATTGGCTGAGCAGAAATTCCCATTGTGTTCATCACCTATTTTGGCCTAGGCTAATGGCACGAATTTTGTGGAGAGAGTAACTTGTAACTTGTCAGGCCTATGCTATGAATAGGGTTTGAAAACAAATTATCGTTAACCAGGCTGGAATGGCAAAAAGGCCATTACCAGTGGCAATAAACCATGGTATGGAATATTCACATAATCCTGGTCCTCAGTCCTGACCTCCGGCTATGCAAAAATTCTTATGGGAAGGGTTAAGAAACACAGGGTATACAAGCCAATGGTAATTGACTTTTGCTCTTCCATGACCATGCACTCCATCTTTTGGTGTTGTTCAAGTACCTAGGTTGACCAGCTCTTGTATCCTCAAATCTTAAGAAAATTATATAACCCACTTAAAAATTTCATCTAGTAAGTTATCAATCTAGTTGCAACTTCTCCTCTGATCCAAATTCAGAATACATCCTAGGGGTAAAACTTGAGAATAAAATATACATTTGTAATTCATGGTTGTTGTGAGTTCAATTCAAAATTCAAAGTCATTTCACAAAACAATAGTCCAAGAATCTTTTTGAATTTGAACTTGGCAAATAGTCAACATGGGCATGCACTTCTAGTTAATAAAACAACAAAAAAAAGGGGAGGGGGGGAGGAGTAAAACCTAAAACCTACTTAGGTGATACAGAAGTAGTTAGGTGGGCATTTGATAGTTCACCCTATCCTCAATTTTGGTTTTGATCAACTTGTAGAACTCATCCCATTGTCTTCAAAATCATTACAAATCATAAATTTCATTGTTGTGGAGATTCCATTCAAAAAAAGTTGGAAGAACTATGATGCAAGTTGAAAATGGAAAGATTTTTGGGCTTGTGTGTCACTTGAGCACAATATGTTTAGTCACACCGATTGTGCCCATGTGAGATAACTTCGAAAAACACATGGGAAAGTGACAAGTAGAGCACAATATCTCTAGTAAGGCTTGAAGAAAAACAAGTATACTATAAGAAGAATAATAAACATTCTGATAATTTGGTGTGTTTGTTGCTCAATGACTTGATTTTTTATTTTGCAACAAATGGGTGATGGCATGGATGTGGATAATTAACAAAAGAATGTGCAATTTACTACATTCTTCCACATGCTATAAAACAAGCAACCCATGGTTGAGTATGAGGCTTTGAAACCCCTATCTATATACTTGAAGATGAAGAATATGCCTCAAAACATTAAATTGATGCTTTTGGGTGGGAAATTGGTAAACACCTTCACCTTAAAGTTTTCAAGGTAACAATGGCAAAAGCTCAATATTTTTCCATCACTTGTAACAAGGGGATTTCAATTGATAACTAACAATGATTGTCTAGCCACATTTACATGGCAAACAATTAGGTTTTTACTACCTTGTTGTCATTTGCTTAGTTGGTGGATGGAACTAATGTGAAAATTTTAATGGAATACATAATGGCTTTGTTGTTGCAAGAAGGAGGTTTGGATTGGGATGTTGTAGAAAAAAACTAATTGTTTTTGGTGCCAATAATGTGAATTTTTTCAAGGTTTGAAATTTACTTGTGTCGTAGTTTAGATCTATGAATCCTTGGTTTTTTTTAGCTTGGGCATAAATTGTGTTTCTCATCATAGTAGTCTTGTAGTGTAGACTTTATGTAGTGGTTATGTGTAATCAACCTACTAGCAATGTGACTAAAATTAGTCATTGATCTAACATGTGTACAAAGGTGATTAAAGTCAATCACTTTGATTAAACATATATTATTAACATAGGTTGACCTCACTCAAATAATATATATAAACACCCCTCACTTTCAAGTTTCATATTTTTCTCATTATTTATCCATTTTCAATGATTTAAAAAGCTTTGGATGTGTTATTTTAAGATTCATAGACTTTCTTTGAAGTATTAAAAAAAATAAAAAATGTAGAAAGATTTTAAAGTAAAAAACGCAAGCTTGACTAACATGTGGTTAATTTTTCAAATCACCCCCTTCACTTTCAATGAGCATAATTTGCTCATTCTTTTATGAAATTAAGATTTTTTTTCACCTTTGGATTTTTCAAGAGGAGAATTACAATTTTTTTAAAAACATGGAATGTGCCAAGAGGAGAATTACAATTTTTTTAAAAACATGGAATGTGCCAAGAGGAGAATTACAATTTTTTTTTTTGATGTCAAATGTAATGGAGTAATGTACAAAGAGTTTAATATCAAAAACACAAATTGAATTGTTATGTTTAGTTATTGCAAATCAGCTTTTTCATTTTCAAAGGGCATTTTCATTTTCAACTTGCTCAATTTTTCATCGATTTCAACAATTTTTTATACAATTGGATACACCAAGAAAAGAAGTACAAAGTTTGTTTGAATGTTAAAAACAATGGAGCAACATACAAAGAGTTTAAACTCAAAAATACAAGCTAAACTATTTTGTTTAGTTTTTGCAAATCAACCATTTCATTTTCAAAGGGCATAACTTGCTCATTTCTTCATCGATTTCAACATTTTTTGTACTATTGGATGTGCCAAATGGAGAATTACAATTTTTTTTTAAGATTAGAAGTAATAGAATAATGTATGAAAAGTTATAAATCTTATTTTTAAGTGTTTGGTGGTAGGTCTAATAAACAAAAAACTTTGTTGATTAAGTTGACTCTTTAAAAAATGTATCCCATATTGTTTGGTCACCAAATCTCATTCTGAAAGGTATGTAAGCAAAGGGCTTTAGCCCTCAAAATCACATCTTAAAATGTTTAAGCTTTTTAAGTTGAATCGATTGCAAGGTTTAACTTCTGAAAAAAAATTCGAATTAAGAGTATATTTGATTTGAATATAATCCAAGAAGGAATTGATACATTGAAAAAATATATATATTTTAAATTAAAAAAAAATTTAGATTATAATTATTCTATAAATAATCATATTTAGTCACAATGAACATGCCATGTCATTACATTTGTTCACACAATTAGACAAAATGGACATGGCACACCATTAATTCTGTCACATAGTTTGTTGGAATGGACATGCCAAATCATCAATTTAGTCACATAGTTTGTTAAAATAAACATGACACATCATTAATTCAATCACACAATTTGTTAAAATGGACATGCCACATTATTGCATTTAGTCACATAATTAGTCATATCGCATATGCCACTGTGGCATTATGCTAATGTTTAATCATTTTTCATTTGTCCGTTTTACTACCATTTACTTGTCTTAAATGATTAGTCTTATTTAACTTGTCCCAAAATTGTTCAAGGTCTGTTTTGATAAAAATTCCAGTGTAAAAGGACTAAAAATGGACAAGTTATGTAGTAGTGTTGGTAGTTGATACTTTTACTTGTACACAACAAGCAAGAAAAAAACACAAAAACAAATGAGCACACATTGATGAACACCCAAACTGTAGCCATTGGCAAATTGTGCAAGTCTACTATATCTTTGTGGTTGCTAAAACTCCAAAACATGAAGTACAATTTCTAAAGTATTTTACCTCTTTTTTGGAATCATTATGAACACCAGCAATCAACCTTGCTACATGTTTTTTAACAACCTTCACAACACTTACATCAATAGTGATGTGTTTTCCTATGGATTTGGAATGAAAGGCATGTTAATTTGTTTTGTTAGTTGAATTTGTAATAGCACAAAGATACTGAAGATCCTTTGGGCTTCCAGACCTTTCAACTTTTCCTTTATTGTAGCAGTCTTGAAGGTTTGATAGAAATGCAGTTTTAGTCACTTGTTCCTTAGTGATTTTCCTAACAATAAAAGGATTGAATTGGGTAGTGTTCCATGCACTCAAAGTTAAATCCTTATTTGCTTTGGTAGGCCTAGTCACACTTGGCAACTCTTGATCATCAACATTTGGCAAATTTAATGATTCCAAATGAGTAATTGAAGTCCATTAATGAACAAAGAAAAAAGTTGTGATTGTCGACAATTGCATTCAACTTTTCATGGGCATCTTTTCTTGGTTTGGAAGAGTTTGAAGTCAACAAGTTCAAGAAACCTTTTTGAGCAACAGAAGGCTCCCTAGTTCTTGCTTGGTTTTCTTTTGGGTAGCTCTTTTTCTCTTGTTGTTCTAATGTAGTTATAGTAATCATCATGTCAATGATATTATTGTGGCCTCCATTGGCTTCTTCTGAATTCGTACTTTTTTCTAAAAGCAGGAGCAATCCTAAAGCAAAAGAAGACAAATCCACAAACAACAGTTTGTGAGAAAAAATTCTTTTTTTTTTCATACTAGCAAAGATTTTGGAGAAATCGACAAGTGTATTGCAATCCAATCCAGAATCCCATTCTAATCATTCTATAGTTGTAGAAGGAACTTCATAGATTGAGTAGAATCAAAGTTTTTTTGCAAACTCAAGGTGCTTTACTTGGAGAAAAGCTCCAAGCAAGTGGAGAAATTGCAATTGAAGTTTTATCAAGTGATTAAAGAAAGAGATGACATGCACTTGTGGAAGTCGACAACAAGAGAGTGGATTCAAACCTAAAAGCAGAAGAAGGCATAATTGCAATGCAAAAATGCAGTAGCAAGCAAACAACATGGTTTAAGGTTGCCCGTGCAAGGCTTTTTTTACAAGTGTTTTCAAAATTTCAAAATTTTCGTCTCTTCCCAAAGCATTTATCATAGTTTTCATTAGTTCCAAAGTGCATTTATCACATTTTTTGGCGCTTCAACATTTATTTTTCTAAAAAAATCATTTAAGATTTTTAATAATTATTTAATGTCGAACTTGACCCAAGGCTACAAGATGTTGACGGCTTAGTTTACTCAACTAACCTAGGCCACTTAATTAACCTTTATTAACATCAATGTTTCACAACATGTCATTTTACACTAATTTAGGTCTATCACAAATTCTGAAAATGTTTCTTTTAAATAATTAATGATTCTATGATCAAAATCTACAAACTTTCCTTTCCATTTTAACAATATGATGAACACATTTACACATTGAAAATGAACATGTGTAAATGTGTAAACTGTGAAACAGTTTACACATTGTGAATTTTACATTTACACTTTGAAAATGAACATGTGTAAGTGTGTAAACTGTGAATTTTGTTTTTCTGAAACAAACTTCACACCCACATTTGCAGAGAAATCGAACCCTATCAAACTTGACCTAAGATGCAGGGTTATGCATGAAATAAGTGGGACATAGTGTGGATTCGTTTTATGGCAATGTGTGAAGGATTGTTGCATGGCTTTGAAAGTACTCAAGATGACTTTCTGACTTTTGGTATGTGGCTGAAGAATGTGATGCGACCAAAATTTTGACATGTTCACCCTTCTTGTTTTTGACATTGGTCAACTGCAAGACCCAAGCAAAAACAGCAGCTGCACTTTAAGTACATGATGCATCGACAAAACAATGTGGAGTAAAAATTCGTTCTTCCTTGTGTAGAGAATTCTTAAATCCAAAACCAGCAAAAAGTTGTCCTGCATGGAGTTCTTAAATCCAAGTTGGTTCTGCGAAATTATACATGAAGTCTTGAATTCTTAGGGGACCTTTAGCTGCTTCCTTTAACTATTCGAATGCTCTGGGAACTCTTATAAGCATAGATAGATAAACCGGGGCGTTTCACCAGCTTCGTATAATGTGAGGTACATATCATGATGATCTGTTGATCCCAGCCTCGACTAGAGCAAGTGCTGTGGTGCGGTCCTTGGACGATATCACTGATTGATATGTTGCAGAGACACAAGGCTTGCACTGCGCAAACTATTAACACCAATAAATTTCATGCGTGCTGGTCCCAGCTAATCTAACCATCTCCTGCAACGAACAACCGGCCTAAGCCTTAAGGCACAACCTAAGTTGAGAATTTCAATGCGATGCACAATGATGTTTCAAGTCTCAAACAATCATCATCTCTTGCAACGAACAACCGGTCCCAAACTGAAGCATGAACTTTAAAGTCGAAAATTTCAATGCTACACACAACCTTCCAAATCTCATACATACTTGCACTTAAGGGAACATGTCCCTTGGCACATTTCATCATTAAATGTTCAATGTCGAGAGATCCTGTAAGCACTGCAGAGTTACTAGCCCCAGCTCTGGGGAATCTCCTCCAAGAGCGTGTTGCTGGAGGATGGTGTTTGGTGATCGACCTCTGAAAGATGTGAACATGTTTGCATGGTCGCTGTTCACTAGGTTGATCTAACACTGTCCATCTCCTACTGATTGCTGTGTAGCATAGCTTGACCAAGTTTGTTGAACAATTAGGAGAAAAGACTTGATTCCTTGGTGGTGGTGGTGGTGGTTTTTTTCCCTTTCTTTTTGGCAATTGTTTTTCCCTAGTTGGCAAATTTGTTTTGAAACTGGCTAAAAATGAGTTTTTTGAGTTTTATAGTTACAAGGTTTTGAAAAAAATTAAAAAGATTAAAAAAACTGCAAGGTTCTACATGAAGGTTCCAGCATGGTAGCCAAAAACATAAAAGGATGCTTACAGTTTTTTACTTTCATGTTTTGTTTGTATCCAGATTTGGCTAAATCCTCTCAAGGATGGGAACCACTTCAGCTGTGTCACAAAATTGGGGGAGGGGGTTGGACTGTTCCTTGCTGGCTAGAGAAGTGTTACATGGTGCTGGACCGTGCTTACATCATCTTGGAATTTACTTGCACAATTTCATTGAGCTGAGAGTTGATCTGATCTGTGGATTCGCACCAGTTTTGGGTGGTTCTCACTCGCCAGCTGAAAACCGGCGCCGGTTTTCAGTCCAGTTCTCAGACAGAACCGGCCAGTGAGAAACTGTCATGAGAACCATATGGAAAGTTCTCAGTGGAGGTGAGAACCGCCCAAGTTGTCACTTGGCATCCAATCTGAAAACTGGACCGGTTCTCACATTTTGAGAAGGGTCCGGTTCTCACGGTAAAAAATAAAAAGTAAATATTAAAGTTATCTGAAAAGTCATGCCCTGTTGAGCCTGAGTTGCAGCCCCCGTTTGATGCTTCATCCCCTCTTGGCTGTGGTCTGCAAAGTAATGAAATTTTATAAATAAGAGTGTGAAATACTGAGATTGCATTAAATGCACCAGGCTCGAGAACATTTATAGCTACAGTACACATACAGTACACATAGTAGCAGCGATTGGTTGGAAGCTTTCAGGAAAAGAAAGGACAGGGCAAACTCAGTTTAGCAGCAAATTTGTCACTAAACCGAGTTTCATGTCACCAAAAAAACGTTGATTGCAAGAAAAGAAACACACAAAAAAGAAAAGAAAAGAAATATATATATACCATGATTTGTGAGAACCGACTTGTGAGAACCGTCCTTCAAAACTGATGATTCAAAATTCTGTTAGAACTGCTAACTCTGAAAACCGCCTAACCAAATTTTTAAATTTTTTTTGATAATCGAGGCGATTCTCATAATGGGAAATTTTTTGAAAAAGAACCGGGGCGATTCTTAGAACCTGCCCCAAAAACTGGAACCGACGGTTCTCAGAAAAAAAGTGAGAACCGCCCAACACTGGTTCGCACTCTTTGGACTTGTAGGGAGCTTGAAAGCAAAACCTTATGGCAGACAGATCACCAACAGGAAATCTGGCCAGAGTGAACAAGCACACCAGCACATCATCCACTGGGATGTCTCGTATGACTTAGTTGTGGATGAACCTCAACTGAGTTACTATTTGGTTTCACCTGGTAACCCATTCTGTAAGGAGTAGGTCATATGTATAGGTAGATAGGTAAGAAAATAGATTTCATAGATAAGTAAATGGTTTGTACGTGGGTAAGGAGTGCTTTTATTACCTAACTATTAATTCAAACCTGATATGAGGGGGAAAGTTATGGATGAAATTACATGAATGAAAGATGTGAATTGACCTGGCCTTCAGACTTAGCCTCATTCAAATCATCATCTAAATTTTGATGAAGATTTGATATCTGGACCAAGAACTTATTGGGATGGGCATTTAGGGTGAATTTAGAAATATGACATATATGACACAAAAATTCCAATAAAATGTAAATGAAATGAAATTAAAATTAAATTCAGATTAAACCCAAATCAATTAAATATCATACCAACTATATTATAATAAAAAAATTACAAATAAACTTATTAAAAATCTAAATCAAGATCACACCAAGATAATCACAACTTAGACAAATTGAATAGATTACTTGAAAAGTTCAATCCTCTATTTAATTGCACCCCTTTAAAGCCCCCTTTGATTGCACCCCTTTGGTCCTCTCCCTTTAAAAGTGTTGATTCCCATATCTTGCTAAAACTATGTATTTCATCCACAGAGCAACTTACTTGTGGATTATTAATAGGAAGATAATAAAATAAGTGACTGAGCTAACCACCATGGCTAACCATGGTTAACAAGTAAGGAACGAAAACTCAGTAAAAATTATTTTCTGATCACTTATCATCCAGCCTTCATGTGTGGTAGTGGGTGCTGGTTCATTCTAGCCCAAGGATCTCTTCCCCTCCACTCCCTCTCAAATGTTGTGGATGATTGTTCAACATATTTAGAGTCATTTGGATCAACTGGCTATGAGTAGATTAATATTGATCTAGGTTGCAAAATTTATGATTAGTGTGAACCAGTGTTGTGTTGTTATATGAATTTATACAGAATTTCTGATTTTGGTTTTTTAATCATTTGAGAATTAGAGAACCATTGGTTTTTTATTATGTTAAAAAATCAGAATCAAAGAACATCTGGTCCTAGTTATTTCAAAAGCCTTAAAGAATTGAATGTTTTCATGCAAGAACTGGCAATGAAATTATTAGTTTTATGGTGGGTTATTTGATTTTTTCAA
>Ga0116227_10010142_pt1 | contig 16633 bp, 11 predicted proteins | sample S1TSphgellanicum_FD_89693 | JGI IMG/M metagenome (GOLD analysis project Ga0116227, IMG submission 89693) | Host-associated microbial communities from peat moss isolated from Minnesota, USA - S1T2_Fb - Sphagnum magellanicum MG | ecosystem: Host-associated > Plants > Peat moss > Unclassified...
AATTGGGAACGCCCCCACCAGGGTATCAAAGGCAAAAAACCTATTGAAATGTGCACCTTAAACAACATATAAAAACACCTAATTCTGTTACCGAATTACCTAACCATTACAGCAATGACAAATATTCTTATATCTCGTAACCAATCCCTTTTACCGGAATCACTACATCATAACCATCAGTTTCCAAAGCATCGGCCATGGCTTGCATGCTTACGGCTTCGCCGTGCACCAGGAATACCTTTTTTAACCGGGCTTTATCAACGTTTTTAATGTTGTTCATCAGGTCGTCGTGATCGCCGTGGGCGCTGAGTACGTCGGTTTGTTTGATAGTGGCATATACGGCCATTTCGCGGTCTTTAATGCGGACGATAGGATCGCCACGCAGCAAGCGATGACCGAGAGTGCCTCTAGCACAATAGCCGATGAACAGGATGGTACAATAATAATTCTGAATGTTATAAAACAGGTGATCCTGAATGCGGCCACCTTCTAACATCCCCGCCGATGAGATGATGATACAAGGTTCAAAGTAATTGCTGATCTGCTTACTTTCCTTAATGTTTTCTATGTACGTCAGGTTTTCAAACTCAAACTCATCGCCTTGCTGGTTGTAAAACTCCTGCGCTTCGGCATTAACCAAGTGGTGATGTTTGCGGTAGATCACTGTCGATCTGATGGCCATCGGGCTGTCTACAAACACGGGCACCTTAGGTAACAGTCCATCGCTAAAGATCTTATTCAGCGTAAATACCAGCGATTGCGTGCGGCCGACGCTGAAGGCCGGGATAATCAAGCGGCCCTGCTCTTTAATACAGGCACGTTCAATAACCTCTACCAAGGTTTCCTGTACGGATTTGCCCTTGGTGTGCATACGGCCGCCATAGGTCGATTCTGAGACGATATAATCTACCGGTGGCAAACCTTCCGGATCGTTTAAAACAGGGTAACCCTCGCGGCCTATATCGCCTGTAAAGGCAATGGTTTTTTCTTCACCACGGTCGTTAATCTTTAATACCGCCGCAGCTGCACCCAACAGGTGACCAACCGGAACGAATGTAAGCTCAATATCGCCGTTGATTTTAAAAGGTCTGTTAAAACCGATGGTTACAAACCGGTCTACCGTATCCATTACGTGCTTTTGTAAGTATAAAGGTTGCATGGTTCCGCCGTGTTTACCTTTGCGGTGTTTACGGTTCTTTTCCTGCTTGCTCATAAAAATGCTGACAGAATCGTAAAGCAGCAATTCGGTTAGGTCGGCAGTGGGTGGGGTACATAAAATCTGGCCCTCGTAGCCCATCCGCACCAGCGTAGGCAGGTTACCCGAATGGTCGATATGCGCGTGAGTTAAAATTACCACGTCAATATCGGCCGGGTTAAAGTCAAAGTCTTCGTTAGATATCAGGCTGCGTTCTTTCTCGTAATCTATCCCGCAGTCTATCAGTATTTTATATTGGTCAACCTGCAGCAGGTGCATACTTCCTGTAACTTGCTGCGCGGCGCCGTGTATGGTTAGTTTCATTCTTGTTTGTTAGTTCATGGTTGGTAGACCATAGCCGCCTGAATATAGCGTTTTTTATTAAAATGTCAGCTGGCAGTTTTTAGGCGACACCTACGGCGTCTAAAATATTTTTTAACGATCTATAAACACGCCACTCCTACGGGGTACGCTGTACTTGATCTTTCGCACTCCGTTAGGAGTATCGTGTTTATAGTAATAACAGAAAATATAGCAGGCTCCATCGGAGCCACCTAAAAATATCAGGCTTTGTTTAGCGTGTTTTGTCCATCCACTAACGCTTCCTTACTTTCTGTTTGTAATTGGCTTAAGTAACGATATAAACCTTCCTTATTGGTCATTAATTCATTATGGCTTCCTGTTTCCAATATCTTTCCTTTCTCAATCACTACAATCTGGTCAGCTTCGCGGATAGTGGATAGGCGGTGGGCGATGATGATAGAGGTACGGCCCTGCATCAGTTCTTCCAAAGCTTCCTGCACCAGGCGTTCCGATTCTGAATCTAACGATGAGGTGGCCTCATCTAATATCAATATCGATGGATTTTTTAATAATGCTCGTGCGATGGCAATCCGCTGCCTTTGTCCGCCTGATAATTTTACGCCGCGTTCGCCTACAACGGTATCATATCCTTCCGGGAAACCAGTGATAAATTGATGCGCGTTGGCACGTTGCGCCGCTTTGATAATCTCATCGCGCGTAGCGCTTAATTTACCGTAAGCAATGTTTTCTAAAATAGTGCCGCCAAACAGCAATACATCCTGCGGAACAATAGCCACCTGGTTACGGATATCAGTTAAAGAATAAGTATCAGCCGTGCGGCCATCAAACAGGATCTTACCTTCCTGCGGATGATAGAATTGTAAGATTAATGATGCCATGGTCGATTTACCCGAGCCGCTCGGCCCAACGATAGCCACTTTTTGACCAGCATTAGCCTCAAACGAAACATCTTTTAAAACCTCAATCTCAGGTCGCGATGGGTAATGGAACTCAATATTTTGGAAGCTAAGCGAACCTTCAATTTTTTCCACGATAGCGTTATTGGTATCTACCATCGAAATAGGCTCACCTTCTTCAGCTAAAATCTCTAACACCCGTTCACTGGCGCCGATGGCTTTTTGCAGGTTGGCGTATAGGTCAGGGAAACTACCCATGGCTGCACCTACAAATATAGAGTACATAATAAAGGTAGTCAACTGCCCGGTATTGATCTCGTGGTTTTGAATCAACGTCGATCCGAACCAGATCACGCCCACAAAAGTCCCGAACAGGCAGAAGACGATAAAAGATGCAAACACCCCTCTAAATTTGGCCCCCTTTACGGCAATGCCCACCACTTCGCGCAGAATTTTATCGTAACGGGTAGCCTCGTAAGCCTCATTCACAAAAGCTTTAACGTTGGCTATACCTTGCAGGGTTTCTTCAACTACGGTGTTTGATTCTGCCAGTTTATCCTGCGCCTGGCGTGATAGTTTACGGATGAACCTGCCAAACACTACCGCAAAAGCGATCAAAAACGGCAGGATACTTAACAATAGCAAAGTAAGTTTGCCCGATACAATGACCAGCAAGGTAACGCTACCAACCATAATTACCAGCTGACGGATCATCTCCGCAATGGTAGTAGTCAAGGTATCCTGAATTTGGGAAAGATCGGCAGAGATGCGGCTGTTCAATTCACCAACGCGGCGGTTGGCAAAAAAGTTCATGGGTAGGGTGATCAGCTTGAAATAAGTATCACGGCGAATATCTGCCAGCGATTTTTCAGCCACCTGCACAAAAAACACCACTCGAAAAAAGGAAATAAACGCCTGCCCAAAAAGCAGTGCAAAACCAAACAGACCAATAGCATTTAAACTATGCGGGAAGAATTTGTTTTTGTAGATACCCTGGGCTGCGTCAATCAAGGCTCCTAATATCGCCGGGAAGGCTAAACCTGTTAAACTGGACAGGAACAGGAAAACAAGCGCTACAACAAATTTTGCCCGGTAAGGCTTTAGGTAGGAGAGTAGCTTAATTACTTTTTTTAAACTGTCTTTATTGATCTTTGCTTTGGGTAATTCAATCTCTGCTTTACTACCACTATTTAATCGTCCGCGGGCCATTTATGTTTATCCTTGCTTTAATGCAACCCCAAAGCTACTATTTAGCAGCCGTTTTTCGGGTAATGTAGTATAAAATTGACAAAAAGAGGATACCGATAATGCTGTACAGGATGATTTTCATCCGGTCGTTGCTACGCTCGTCGGCTGCGGCTTGGTTATTAACTTTCTCTAACTCATCGCGCAACTTGTTAATGGTAGTCATGTAAGCCAGCGCCTTATCACCAGCCTCTTGCGATTGGCTCTGCACCTGCGTTTGCTGGAACGTGCGGTAATCTAACAGAATCTTCAACTGTTGAAAGATCTCGTTATCGGCGCTCACAATATCCATTAAAATATCGTTAGACCGGCGGATGTCTTTTTTAGTTTGCAGTCCGAAGATACCGGTGTGCTGGCTTAAACTTTCATCATACTGGCTAAATTTCTTCGTGCGGACATCCAGCATAGCGTTAATCTTTTTGCGCTGTAATTGGTAGGCTAACGAGTCGGAATTGGGCTGTGCGTAGGTCGTTACTGCTGATATCATCAGCAATAAGGCAATAAAAAGTTTCTTCATGGGTTGATCTATTGAAAATCGATGATAACGCTATCACCCAAATTTAATCCTAATAACCCGCTGGCGTTGCCTTTGTTTATGGCAATCTCTAAATGGTCGCTAATGCCGAATAAACAAAGCTTCTCGCCCTCGTCAACTTCATTATAATACCAGCTTAGCTGGGTAATTGCCTCGTTGCGCTTAAAGTACAGGATAAACTTGCGGCCCTGCTGTATCTTCATAAACAGATCCTTAGTGATATTGGTGATCACGTTCTGGAACGAATCGATATAGATCACCATACCTTTGATCTTATCTTTCTCAATCACAGGCTGCAGGTTCATTTTCTTTTCAATGCCATCTACAGGTTCGCCAATATCCAGCAATTTTCCGCCTGTGGCCAGGTGGCAGGCCGCTTTCACAAAAATATCCGTAAGAGGGAAGTGCAGGTACTTTAAATCCTGCATAATGGTAATTTCTACCATTTCATCAGGGTCCTGGTTAAACATCAGGCAAAAAATACCGTTATCGGCACCCACAAAATAGTGGTTGTTGAATTTTACGGCCAGGTATTTTACGTTTTTATTGTACACCGTATCTATCCCGATAAGGTGAACCGTGCCCTTTGGAAAATAGTAGTAACTATTTTTTAAAATGAACGCTGCCTGTTGTATATTGAATGCGGAAACAGAATGGGTAATATCAACTATGTTGGCCGTTGGCAATACCGTCAGGATGCTTCCTTTCAAAGCAGCCTGGTAGATATCTTTATCGCCAAGGTCAGTAGTTAATGTAATTATTCCCATTAATTATATAATATTTATTGCTAATCTTGTACAAGCGTTAGCCGCTGCAAATATTCAATTTTTTAATCAAAAAATCGGGTTAAACCAAAATCAATTCAGTTTGAACGAACTAAAATTATCTATAGAACACATTAATCCCGCTGTATTGTGGGGGCCTAATAATGATCATTTCGAGATCATTAAAAAGCAATTTCCTAAGCTAAAGATAGTTGCCCGCGGCAGCGATGTAAAAGTGCTGGGCGACGAGCAGGAACTGACTTCCTTTAACGTTAAATTTCAAAAACTGGTAGATCATGTCGATAAATTCGAATCGCTGACCAGTATTGATGTAGAACGAATTTTTGGAGCTAAGGCCAGCACTAAAACTGAAACCACCGAAACCGAAACTGCCGACAAGTCAACAACGGGAGAGGTGATTGTGTTTGGCCCTAACGGTATTATGGTAAAAGCCCGTACGGCTAACCAACGCCGCATGGTTGATACTATTGCTAAAAACGATATCTTATTTGCCATTGGCCCTGCCGGTACCGGTAAAACTTATACCGCGGTAGCCCTGGCTGTACGTGCATTGAAGAATAAAGAGATCAAACGGATTATCCTTACCCGACCAGCTGTTGAGGCAGGCGAGAATTTAGGTTTCCTTCCAGGAGATTTGAAGGAGAAGATCGATCCTTATCTGCGCCCTTTGTATGATGCGCTGGATGATATGATCCCGGCTGAAAAACTGAAATTATACCTGGAGAACCGCACTATAGAGATTGCCCCACTGGCCTTTATGCGCGGCCGTACGCTTGATAACTGCTTTGTAATATTGGATGAGGCGCAAAACGCCACCGATATGCAGTTAAAGATGTTTTTAACCCGTATGGGCCCGTCTGCCAAGTTTATTGTGACCGGCGACGTTACCCAGATAGATTTACCTAAAAAACAAATGTCGGGCTTACACACCGCCCTGCGCATATTAACCGATATTAAAGGCATCGATATTATTTACCTAACCGGCGAAGACGTTGTGCGTCACAAACTTGTACGTAAGATATTAGCCGCCTACGGGGATATTCAATAGTTTTCAGTTATGAGTTGTGAGTTTTGAGTTAAATTTGCCTTTCAAAACTCAGTACTCATAACTCACAACTCATAACTCAAATGAACGCCATAAAAGAAACCAATTTTAATTTTCCGGGACAGACCAATTTTTATAAAGGCAAGGTACGCGATGTATATACCATCGGCGATAAATATCTGGTGATGGTGGTATCAGACCGCATCTCGGCCTTTGATGTGGTTTTGCCTGAGCCTATTCCATACAAAGGGCAGGTGCTGAACCAAATTGCCGCTACCTTTTTAAAAGCAACATCAGATATTGTGCCTAACTGGGTAGTGAGCGTACCCGATCCAAGCGTTACCATTGGTCGCATTTGCGATCCGTTTAAGGTAGAGATGGTGATCCGCGGTTATTTAGCCGGTCACGCCTGGCGTGAATATAGTGCCGGTAAGCGCGAAGTTTGCGGTGTAAGCTTACCCGAAGGCCTAAAAGAAAACGACAAACTGCCCGAACCTATCATTACCCCGACTACCAAAGCATCGGTAGGCCATGATGAGGATATCTCTAAAGAAGACATCTTAGCTAAAGGCATCGTATCGCCTGAGGATTACGAGCAATTGGAAAAATATACCCGTGCCGTATTTGCCCGTGGTACCGAAATTGCCGCTGAACGTGGATTGATTTTGGTAGACACCAAATACGAGTTCGGCAAAGCCGACGGTATTATCTACCTTATAGATGAGATCCACACGCCAGATTCATCGCGCTACTTCTATAAAGAAGGTTACGAAGAGCGCCAGACTGCCAACGAACCGCAAAAGCAATTATCGAAAGAGTTTGTACGCAAATGGTTAATCGAAAATGGTTTCCAGGGCAAGGACGGGCAAGTTATCCCTGAAATGACACCGGAGATTATCACCTCTATCTCTGAACGTTACATCGAACTATTCGAACAAATTACCGGCGAAACCTTTGTTAAACCCGAAGCCGGCGATGTGCTGGATCGGGTACAGGCTTCGGTAAGTGCTGCGTTGGAAGAATTGTAAGAATTCACATAATGATTAAACAGGAACGGCCCCGATTTTCGGGGCCGTTCCTGTTTAAAGAAAAGTCATGCTGAACTTGTTTCAGCACCCCATTTGCAAATCCACATAGTATGGTGGCCCTGTGTAATGGGGTGCCGAAACAAGTTCGGCATGACTTCGTTTCGCTACTTATCCAACGCAAAACCCCAGTCTTTACCTTTATCAACCGCAGGTACGCCTTTGCTCATCCATACCGGCATAGGGGCGCCTTTCAGGAAGTGGTCAAAAAATTGCGCTTCGCGGATGCTGATATCTTTACGGTTTTGGCGTTGCACCAGGTTATGGGCCTCGCCGTTGTATTGCAGCAGCCAAACCGGTTTGTTTAAACGGCGCAGGGCAGTAAACATTTCAATACCCTGGTACCATGGTACGGCGCCGTCGGCATCGTTACTCATTACCATTACCGGGGTTTTTACGTTAGGGAAGTGGAACAAAGGCGAGTTCTCGATATACAATTCTGGTTTCTCCCACAGGGTAGCACCGATGCGGCTCTGCGTCTTCTCGTACTGAAACTGACGGTTTACACCGCTTTCCCAACGGATGCCACCGTAGGCCGATGTCATGTTGGCCACCGGTGCGCCGGCCCAGGCTGCAGCATACATATCGGTAGCAGTAATTAAATAGGCTACCTGATAACCGCCCCAGCTTTGGCCCTGTATGCCGATGTGTGCACCATCAACCCATGGGTTTTTCTTCAGCATCTCTACACCTGAGTTTACATACTCCACAGCCGATTGCCCCGGGTGGCCGGTTTCGTAGCTGATATCAGGTGTAAACACCAAATAACCATTGCTTACAAAATAAGAGATTGGCAAACGCGACGGCGTTGGCGCAGGGGCCTGGTAATTGTTTATCGTTTCAGATACCTTTTCGTAGAAATAGCAGATCATCGGGTATTTCTTGTTAGGATCGAAGTTTTCCGGTTTGAACAGGATACCGTCAGATTTATGGCCTTTAGGCGTTGTCCAATGCACTAACTCGGCAGTGCCCCAGTTATAATCTGCTTGCTGCGGGTTGATGGCACTTAACTGCGTTTCCTTTTTCAGATCGGTAGATACATACAGATCGGGCGAGTGGGTATAACTTTGTTTGGTGTAGATAAAACCTTCGCCGTTTTTAGCTTTGGTAAGCGGGCTGATGGCATAATCGCCCATTACTGCTTTCTCCGGCGCTTTAGTGCTACCCAGTTGTTTTTTGTAATAACCCCACTGCTTGTTTTCTTCGTTTTGGGTGAGCAGCATTAACGGTTGCTTATCGCTGATGTAGTTCAGATCTTCTAAAGCAGCGCCACCGACACCGGTGCGACCGGCTGCAGCGCGGGCGCCACGGGCAATAAATGGATAACGGAAGATCAGTTTATTAGCGCGACCCACACCGTTAGTGAGATTGATGGCTTTGCCGGTAGCGGCTTCAATTTGCCAGATATCATAACGATCGTAGATCAGCAGGGTTTTATCGCCCGCTGTCCAACCCGAGATGCCGTACGGTCCCGGATCATCTGGTACATCGTTATCTTCATCGCCCATTTTTACACCGGTAGCTGCAGTAAGATTAGTTTTCTTACCTGTTTCAACCGAATAGCTATAATAGGCCTGATCTTTAGAATCGAACCAAACTACATAATTGCCATTTGGCGACATGCTGTAACGTGCTTTAGCACGGGTTGAGATGCGCTTGCGCTCGCCGGTTTTAGTGTCAATCAGGTAGGCTTCGGCATTGCCGCCGCCGCTCCATTGTGCTTGTACACGTGCGCCGGTATCGGTTGTACCTAAAACATAGCGGGCATCGTTATTTTCGGGCAGGGTAATTTGTTCGATGTATTTATCGCCCAATTGCACTAATTTCTTGTCCGCATCGCCCGGTTTAATAACCGCCAGGTAGCTGCGACGTAAATCGCGCTGAAGATTTTTTAATTGCTCGGGTTGCAGGTATTCGTCTTTATAATTCCAGATATCCAGTTGCGCCACCTCAAAATCTACAATGGTGGTATCAACCGGCTTAGGGATAGGCGCAGTGCCAAAAAACAAACTGCTGCCATTGCGGCTGAACGATAAACGCCCGCCATCAGCCACCGACCATTTAGCCGTCATTCCTAAAGAGTTTGGCCCGGCTATCACTTCGGCGCTATCTTTTTGCAGATTGTAGTAGTATAGTTGATAAGGCTTAACTGGCGCTTTCTCCGGATTCTTTTCGGCTGTGAAAGCAATTTGCGTACCTGCATCATCAAAAACCGGGGCTTTATAAGTGCCCTTGCCTGTGCTGATGGCTTTTACGCTATCTTTTTCAATATCGTACAGGAACATTCCCGTTTTAACACCCTTGGGGGCGTTACGGGCAGGGGCTACGGCCACAAAAGCCAATAGCTTGCCGTTTTTGTTAAACTGATATTCGGTTACGTATTTCAATACGCGCTGTTTACCGGTCAATAATTGTTTTACGGTCAGATCAGCGCCTTCACGTGCGCCCGCCGCACCTGCTGCTGCGCCACCGGCCGGAGCACCCGCACCGCGACGACCACCTGCGGCACCACCTGCCGGGGCAGCGCCACCTGTTCGGCGTGCGGTATCTGCCGCAGGAGCAGCAGATGACAAGTAAGCAATAACTGATGCCTTCTCTGCAATTTTGAACGATTTTACGGCCGGTATTTTGGTAATGGCGTTATTACCCAGCGTAACAAATCCTAAAGTATCCTTAGGCATATCTGCGGCTGCTTTCTTTTTGATTTTGGCCGCACGGGTATCAGCGTATGACGGGCGGATTAAAAAGATCCCATATTTTGAATCTGAAGTCAACCGCGCCGTATCTGCACGGGAGATGGAAAGTTTGTAGGCTTTTTTAGGATCGGTGATCACCAGGTTGGCATCGCCGGCCTGTGGTTTTACCACGTATAAGATCCAGGCTCCGTTATCGCTGATGGTTTGGTTGGCCACACTTTGCCAGCCATCGTACACCGAATGATCGATAGGCTTCTTATTCGTTGTTTGGGCATACGAGCCTAAATAAGCCGCCGAAAATAAGCTTAATAGTAAAAGTTTACGCATTGCTAATAGTTTGTTGTTAATTTCCTGCTACAAGATACTTAAAGACGGCTAAAGGAGGAAAGGATAAAGGTTTTGTTACATTCTTTAAGCAGAAAGCTTAAAGACTAAAGCTAAGACTGATATGCAAGCTTTGGTTTTTTATTTAAGCTTTTTGCTTTAAACTTTCTCCGTTCAGCTCAAAAACCTACATTCGTACAACCAATTATTTCCTGATGAAAAAGCTAACCTTACTGTTATTTGCCTGCTTAATTTTTGCTGCAAAAACTTTCGCCCAAAGTGCTGACGAAAAAGAAGTTATTGCTGCCGTTGATTTTCTGAAAAAAGCCATGATTGACGGGGACCGCGCCAGTCTCACAAAAATTGCAGCCGATGATTTAATGTATGGGCACTCGGGCGGCGGCGTGCAAAACAAAGCTGAATTTGTAGAAGGGATTGCCAGCGGAGCATCTGATTTTGTCACGATAGACCTAACCGAGCAGTTGATCAAAGTATCAGGCAATACGGCTATCGTACATCATAAATTAGCAGCCCAAACTAACGATGGTGGTAAGCCCGGCAGTGTTAAGCTCGGCATAATGCTTACCTTTCAAAAACAAAAAGGCGAATGGAAACTGCTGGCCAGGCAAGCGGTTAAGTTGCCGGTTACGCAATAGAGCGCTTCGCTGTCATTAGTTATTATAACATGTAAACTGCCTACCGCTTACTGTTGGCCGTCGCCATCCGGATTTTCTACGCTTTTACCGCGCATAGCCGCGCCAATAGCCTGATCCATTAAACGTTCGGCAAAGGGGCGGGTAAACTCGTTTAACTCGTCTATAGCTTTATGCATCAAATCTTTGTCTCCCGATGTTAGGGTGGCTTGCAGGGCATCCATCAGTTTTTGCGTATCTGCAATTTCTGTGATAGATAACCAGCTTGCGTTTTTAGTGATGAACTGTTTGGCTGTATAGATCATTTGCTCGCCTTCGGTACGGGCCTCGATAATCATACGCTGAGCCACGTCATCTTTAGCATGGGTGATGCTGTCCATCAGCATTTGCTCTACCTGGTCATCGGTAATGCCGTAGGTAGGGGTAACTTCCACTTCCTGTTTCACGCCCGAGCGTAGTTCGATAGCCTGGATTTTCAAGATGCCATCCGCGTTCAATAAAAAGTTGATATCAACCTTAGGAAAACCGGCTGGCATAGCTGGGATGCCTTTCAAATCAAATTCGGCCAGTTTGCGGTTCTCTTTAATCAGATCGCGCTCGCCCTGGTAAACGGCAATTTTCATATTCACCTGACCGTCAATCGAGGTAGTATACTGGCGACCGGCTTTGGTTGGCACTTTAGAGTTACGCGGGATAATCACATCCATCAGGCCGCCCATAGTTTCGATACCCAAGGATAATGGAGTAACATCCAGCAATAAAATATCGCGTCGGTTCCCGGCCAAAATATCAGCCTGGATGGCGGCGCCCAATGCAACCACCTCGTCGGGATTAACATCATCGTGTACCGGTTTACCAAAAAAATCGGCCACCATTTTTTTAACTAAAGCCGTCCGGGTAGACCCGCCGACCATGATTACTTCATCAATTGCAGAAATTTCTAAATTGGCGTCTTTTAGCGCATTTTTGCAGCAATTTATCGTTTTTTCTACCTTATTTAAGATCAGGTTTTCGAACGTGTTTTTATCAAGAGTGCACCAAATGTCGCCCACTTTTTCGTTAAACAAGCTCTGGTGACTAAGTGCTTTTTTGGCTTCCTCGGCCTTTAAACGCAGTTTTTGCATTAAGGACGGATCGGCAAGCAGGGTGTCATTTGCTGTACTACTCTGTTCTACCCAATAATTTACAATTGCACGGTCAAAATCATCCCCGCCAAGGAAAGTATCGCCGTTAGTTGCCAGTACTTCGAAAATCCCATTTTGGATTTGCAGGATAGAAACATCGAAGGTACCACCGCCTAAATCGTAAACTGCAATGGTCTTGGTTTCCTCAGGGTTTAAGCCGATACCGTAAGCTAAACTGGCTGCAGTAGGCTCGTTAACAATGCGTAAAACATCCAGTCCGGCCAGTTTACCGGCATCGCGGGTGGCTTGACGCTGACTATCATTAAAATACGCCGGAACGGTGATTACTGCACGGTTAACAGGCGTTTTAATAGCGTGTTCAGCACGGTCTTTTAACTCTTTCAAGATCAATCCTGAAAGTTCGATAGGCGTGTAAAACTTATCGCCAACCTTAATTTTAACCAGGCTTTCGGTATTATCATCAATGATCTTGTACGAGAAAAGATCCTTATAATCAGCTACATCCTGATATGAACGACCTAATAGACGCTTTACCGAAAATATGGTGTTGGCAGGGTCGGTTGTTAAATATTCCTTTGCATCATTACCCACAGTAACATCTCCCGAAGGGCCAAAGTGCACTACAGAAGGTACTAAAACCCCTTTACCGGTATCGTTGATTACCTGAGGGTTTTTGTCGGGATTTATAAAGGCTACCAGCGAGTTGGTGGTACCTAAATCTATGCCAACTATAATATCCTCTTTTTGCAGCGAACCTGTTGCCAGGTTAATAGAAACTTTAGCCATTGATGCGTTTTAACAAGCCGCAAAGATAAGGCGTTTACACAGACGGCTTGTCATCTGAGTTTAGAATTTTTGATAAACTGAAGTTTCAATGTTTTTCGACGTTTATCAGCGCTTTGAATACGTATTTCCCTAATTGCCTGGTATGGATGTATTTAGATTTGAATTCGGGGTTGTCAATGTAATAATCATTCGTAGCAAACGATATCTCGCCGTATAGTATCTTGCCTGGTTCAAATTTTACAGTGCTTAACTTAAATGTTGGAGTTGCTGTTGGTACGCTAAGTGCGTCATTGCCAGGTTGCGTTAAAGTGAGTTTGTAGAACTTGTCGCCTTTTTGATAGATATCGTAAGTGCTTTGTACTTTACCTTTTATTATTTTATGGATAACATCAGGGAACATAAAGCCTGCATCAATAATTAAAGTATCCTTTCTTAATACAACGGTGCACCAATTCGGCTCAATATCTTTTGAATGATCTTTTTTTGTATCGTAAACATAACGATGAGTTATTTTACCCGTTTTGCGGTTGGTGTCAGCCTCTAAAAAACGGCTTATCTTTTCTATCGGCGCATCTTTTTTATTTACTGTATCGGTACGGTTAAGATAGAAAATGGCAATACCATTCATCGTATTAGTTTGTTTAAAATCAACCTTACTGAGCATTTGCTGATACTCTTTAGGTAGTTTTTTTAAAGCACTATTGTAACGCTTGGGGATGCCGGGGTCGACAACAATCTGCGCCAGGCTAAAGTGGGCTATAAAACAAAGGAATAGGCTGATAAATATTTTCATACGATGATTGTATAAAAGTAAGATAATGCTAATCACTTTCGTTGTTTTATTATTAATTTCACAACAACGCTAAAATTTGTTCTTGATGCTTGCTAAAGCTAAATTATTACTATTGCTGCCATTGCTAACTGCCGCTGTATCAGCTTCGGCGCAGGAGTTTGGTGGTAACCCGCCATCGATAAAATGGAACCAGGTAAACACTAAACAAGCTAAAGTGATTTTCCCCGCCGGGATGGATTCGGCAGGCAGAAGAGTTGCCGATATTATTAGCCGGATGAACGGCTTTATTCAACCAACTATTGGTCCCAAGCAAAAGCAGGTAAGTATTTTACTGCAAAATCAAAACACCATCTCAAACGCCTACGTGGGTTTAGCGCCTTTTAGAAGTGAATTTTATTTAACACCCGATCAAAATAGTTTTGAGTTGGGGAGTCTTTCGTGGGTAGATCAGTTGGCTATTCACGAGTATCGTCACGTACAACAGTACAATAACTTCAATGTCGGGCTATCCAGGGTTTTCAGTACACTTTTCGGGCAAAGCGGGCAGGCCTTCGGTAATGAATTATCGATACCTAACTGGTTTTTTGAAGGCGACGCGGTCTATAACGAAACATTGGTAAGTAAGCAGGGAAGGGGTCGGATTCCGTACTTCTTCAACGGATACCGTGCGCTGTGGGCGGCAGGTAAGGATTATAGTTACATGAAGCTACGTAACGGATCGTACAAAGATTACACTCCAGATCATTATCCTTTGGGTTACATGCTGGTAAGTTACGGGCGCGAAAAGTATGGTAATGATTTTTGGAAAAACGTAACACACGATGCCGCTGCTTTTTATAGCCCGGTTTATCCCTTTCAGCATAGTTTGAAAAAATATGCCGGTGTAAGTTTCAAAGATTTTAGGAACGATGCTTTTAACTCATTTAACAAGCAATTTAAAGATAAACAGGAAGTTACATCCAACAAAAACCAGCACTTTATAGCTGATCAGGAATATCCTGCTTTTGTGAATGATGAGACGATAGTTTACCAGAAAACTACCTATAAAAAGCGGCCGGCATTTATACTGAGAACCGGTACTGAGGAAAAAGTGATCAGGCTGAGAGATATTTCGATAGATGATTATTTTAGCTATAATGCCGGCAAAATTGTTTACGCCACATATAATGCCGATAAACGCTGGGGCTATCAAACCTATTCGGATTTACGGGTTTTGGATGTGAATACCGGGAAGCAAAATGTATTAACCCATCGCACCAGGTATTTCTCGCCAGATATTAGTGCCGATGGGGAGAAAATAGTGACTGTTGATCAGTCAATTACGGGCAAAAGTACATTGCATATTTTAGATGCATCCGATGGCAAACTTTTAACTATTGTGCCCAACACTAACGAGGTTGTCTATACTTATCCGAAGTTTTATAAAGAAAATCTATTAATAGCTGCCATTCGCGAAAAAAGTGGTGCAATGGCGCTTGCTTTGATTAATAGTCAAACCGGGGTGATTACCAAACTTGTAACAGGGTCCATTATCGGCTTCCCGCAGGTAAAGGATAATACGGTTTATTTCACCGCTGCCACCGACAGAGAAAGGCTTTATGCTTACGAAATTGAAAATAGTAAGTTATTTATGTTAAATACTGATGCACAGAATGAAGGCATAGGTAACTATCAACCAACGGTAAGCGGCCATCAATTAGCATGGACGAGTTTTACGGCGTATGGTTATCGCTTACATCAAATTGAAAAGAGCGAGCTAACACGTACGGAGATACCGGGTAACATTATAGGCCAGCTTTCTGATTTTGGAATTACTTCTCTGGATAATAATCCGGCGTCGGATGTTTTAGCCAAAGTTAATGACGACGCTTTGCCTATTACCAAATACAGCAAAGCGCACGGCTTATTCAATTTCCACAGCTTGCTACCGAGTTTCGATGACCCTAACTACACTTTCTCCTTAGAAGGGCAAAATGTGCTGAATACTTTCCAAACCAGTTTGTTGTTTAATTACAATCGGGATGAAGGTTATAAGCAATTTGGCGCAGTTGGCATTTATGGCGGCTTATATCCGTACCTTATCGGCGCGGTAAATTACACGGTAGATCGTAAGGGTTATTACAGTAAAACCAACAGTAATATTTACTGGAACGAAATTGAAGGACGGATTGGTGGTAAAGTTCCATTCAACTATATTAACGGTACGCATGTTACCAGCTACAGTTTAGAAACAGATGTGGTTTATAACCGCACTACTTTTCAACAAGCTTATCGTACTTTGTTTGCAGATAGGGCCTATACCTATTTAAGCAATACTGCAACATTTAGCAACCGGGTAGGGCAGGCCAGGCAAAATATCTATCCAAAGTTTGCGCAGACGCTAACTGTAAACTACAAATCGACCGTAGCAGGCAGTGATGCACAACAACTTTTAATAAGCGGAGGATTGTATTTCCCGGGGTTGATGGTAAACCATAGCTTGATTATTACCGGTGCTTACCAGGAGAAGAATCGGAACAGTGTAATCAGTTTTTCAAACAACTTTCCTTTTTCAAGAGGTTATACAGCCGAAAATTTATACCGGCTGCAAAAAATCGGGGTTAACTATCATTTCCCAATCGCTTATCCGGATGCAGGTGTAGCCAATACGGTTTATCTGAACAGGTTGCGCGGAAATTTATTTTACGATTACACCCACGCCAACGATTTTTACGTTAACGGATCTGATTTTAAGGCAGACTTTAAGACCATAGGTGCCGAATTATATTTCGATACCAAGTGGTTTAATCAAACCCCAATCACGTTCGGTATTCGGTACAGTTACTTGTTAGACAGGGATTTATTTGGAGGAACCGGAAACGACAGGATTGAGCTGATTATCCCGTTAACTTTCTTTTAATTTGCTACGCTGTCATTATGCCTTCGGCGTCATTATGCTTCGCGTCAATGGGTCATTACGCTTCGCTGTCATTGGTCATTGGTAGGAAATTACCGAAAAATAAAACAAAGATTATAATAGCGAATTTTCACTACTCACTACTCACTACTCACTACTCACTACTCACTACTCACTACTCACTACTCACTACTCACTACTCACTACTCACTACTCACTACTCACTACTC
>Ga0116227_10010143_pt1 | contig 16629 bp, 12 predicted proteins | sample S1TSphgellanicum_FD_89693 | JGI IMG/M metagenome (GOLD analysis project Ga0116227, IMG submission 89693) | Host-associated microbial communities from peat moss isolated from Minnesota, USA - S1T2_Fb - Sphagnum magellanicum MG | ecosystem: Host-associated > Plants > Peat moss > Unclassified...
AATCCGATGAAGTTCTTCAACGTGTGAACATTAGTAGGATTGGGCATCTCCAAAATGGCTACTACTTTGGCCCAATGAGCCATAATACCATTTGGCAAAATTTTATGTCCAAGGTAGATTACTGAGGTGACAACAAATTCACACTTTTTAGGATGGATCTTTATATTGACTTCATGGAACCTCTTGAATAAACTCCTCAAGATGAACCAAATGCTGTAGGAATCCCTTGCTATGCACTAGGTTGTCATTTATATAACATTTCAGGAAATTTGCCCTTTCGAGAACCTAGTTCATGACTCGTTGAAAAAAGACAGGTGCATTCTTCAATCCAAAAGGCATCACAAGCCATTCCCATAACTTGTTGCTTCCATGGAATGGCGTTTTTTTGCAATCCTTCGCAACGAGCATAATTTGGTTGAAACCTTGCCTTAGATCCACAATTGTGAAGATGTTTGAATCTCCAATGCTATCAAACAATTTTTCGGGGATGGGCATGGGGTACCTATCATGAGGTGTAACTAGGTTCAAAGGCCTATAATCCCTGCACATCCTTTTCTCAGTTCATAATCCAGCTGAATCTTTCTTTGCTGGCATTACTGTAGTAGTTGCGAAATCAAAACTTGATGGCTGAATGAGACCGGCCTCATGGAGCTCTTTGCATCTTTCATCTACTAGTTCCCACTCATGCTTGCTCAACCTATGCCTCCTTCGATAGATGGGTGTCTCATTTGTAAGGTCTATAGAGAGCTACATGGTCTTACACCTACCTAAGTCTTTCATTGAGAATGCAAACACATTCGCATACTTAATTAACAAGTTTGTGACCTGGTTTTTTTTTTTGGGGTGAATTGGTTCCCCATACGAAAGGGTAGTTAAAAACACATGGAATGGAGATGGAAAATGTGTTTGAAGAACCTGGTGTATTAGGTTTTCCACTATCCAACTGCGTAGATTCATAAAAGGTTATAATTATTTTTCCAGAAGCTGATGTACCTCCAAGTGTATTAGACACAACTTGAGTCAAATTACATGGTACCTCCTCCCCCCAACACTCAGAGTGAAATGTAGAGTGTTGAAAATAGGCAAAAGTACTTGGTTCGGGTGCCATGTGGTCGCATCACCAGAATTGAAAGTTGATTGAATCAGTGTTGGTGTTGTGTACATTTGAAAAAGTACACAAGTTATCAACAACCATGTAAGGGAGTTCAGGTCCATGCTTTTCCCCAGTAGAGCGTTACGTTCCAATTTAGTCACCTTAGTGTGATTAGTAGTGCCAGTTTGGAACCCCATAGCCCTTTCTCTTTCTTCTGGGCTTGGTTCATCCCAAGTGGCTGAAGCATGATGATACACCAGGCCTGGCCCATCTCCCTAAAAGGTGTGTGCTCATGGGAAGGAAACAAAGGTGGGCCAAACACTTCTTGGTTTTCCTATTATGTTCGGAGGAAATCAAGGAGGTTTCTTTTGCCTTGTAACTGGTTGGCAAAAACTTTGATCATCCAATATGTAAGAAACCTATAGGTTGGGGTCTCTCATAATGTATTTTAGAGTTAGTTGCAAAACTGAGAATGGTGCCAGGTTAGTCCACCAGTTGCGTAACCGGTGCGCATAGGAACCGCATTGTGCCGCATCAAGTAAGAACGGCTCTCCAAGGTAATGCTTAACCAGTGTGTAGTGCTCCTGGACTTTCTCCCTCTGGTCAAGTTGAGAAGGGGTGTTCTTAATTACATAACCAAGTGTAGGAGAAATGGATTGAGCCCAGGTGATCAATCGTATCATGTCCGTGAAAAGACCAGATCTTGTGTCACTCAAGCCTTCTCCAAATCCAACTGCTGAAAATCCTTGACATTCCCAACCTGAAATGATGAGGTCGATGGCGCCAAGTAATTCCATATGCTTCTTCTAAATCAGTTGTATGTTAGAGGGCAAAAATGTGAAATTAGCCTTCCATGCGATGGCTACAAACTGTTGTGGAAATGTTGTTGTGAATTCCCTCATTCTCGATGCCACCACTTGCCTTGCAATAGGATCAATGTTTACATAGAAATACCTTTGAACCACCATCCCTGATTATAGTAGGGCTTTGAGACCTATACCAATACCACCAAAGAACTCTAGTAATGTAATCCCTTCCTTAGGTGGTGTCTAGGTGATTAGCTGACGAAGTAATGGTTTAATTAGTTTGCCATGGCTCTTCATGTTCTCAAAACCAGACAAAGCTTTGCCCAAGGGCTTGTGGGCTACTTTGAACCTCTGTAAAACCTTTGGTTCGTGTTGAATGTCAGTAGGAACCACCTCAAGCTTTCAATATCTTAAGCGTAAGCTATCTCCTCCTCATCTCCCTCTATCCACTCGTGGCTAACTTGTTGGATGTAGGAAATGGCGTGCTTTTTTGAGCATACAATGATGAGCCCATAGGACTATGGTTCCCATGTAAATCAAGGGGTATGTATCCCAAGTGGTGGCCATTAGTCTCCTAATCCATTTGGTAGTATGCATGCTCGAACGAGTTGTCAATTGTGAAACCTGGTGGAAATAAGGCCTCTTGCCCAATGAGCACATCATAATTGGTGGCATTAGTGACTAAACATTTAACCTGTAAACGAAGCTCCTGATCTGTACCTTCATTGAAGTTAAATGTAATCAAATCCGAGCTTTCCCCAAGTACCTCCTCTACGCTCCCATTAGCGATGTGAATCTGCCACATAGATTTCCGTAGTTTAGAGTCAAGCATGCCCATCTTCTTGGTGAATTGAACTCCAAGAATCATTGGTTGGGCACATGTGTCAAGAAGTACCACTTTGGGTGTATGTCCTCCCACTTGGATTGTTGACCCATTATTGTTAATAATGGCAACTTCGGTGGCGATGGAAGTTCTCTCACTAGGCACCACCTTCGGAAATGAGTGAAAGACTTTGTGGAAAGAATGGTTATCCACAACACCTTTGTTGAGTAATAAATCCACAAGTGAGGTGTTCTTAACTCCCTTCTGATATGTGAATGTAGAATCAGAGGTAGGAAAGCCCATTAGTTTAACCATGCTAGAACTAGTGACCAGATTACGAACGCCATCTGCAACATGTGAACCAATCGAATGTCTCTCCAAGGTGTTAGATGGGACCTCTATAGCATGTGGATCAGGGATTGGTAGAGGACCTGATGTAGTGTTCGGGGTATCCTCTAGTACTATAATTATGTCCCTAGTGCTTAGTTTCAAATCTTGAAAACTAAACAATGGTGTACTCACAAGCTTTTGCGCTATTTCATGCATTTGAAGTTGGCATTCCATAAGCTTATCAGTGGAAAATTGTGTGTTTTCCTGATGTACATGTACTCCTGGGACACGGGAATTTGATGCCCTAATAGCTTGTGGTGTAATACTCTCCTCCCCCCTTGCCAACAAGGTGCGTTCTTCTTCCGTGTTGAAAGGACGAAAAGATTGTGGCATGATTGTTCGAGCTCCTTTAGCCCTGGTAATAGGACTTGAACCAGATGCAAGTCCATTAGTATGAATTACCTGCCTAGTGGCAAAAACTCTGGGTGCCACGCTAGCCTCTTGTGCTGCGACATAGGAAGGGCAAAAAAAGTAGCAAATTCTGGTGTGAGAATCTAATTGTGTGTAGTGGAAAAAACATACTCCCCAACCATGGCATCGTGTGGGAGGCCATAGAACGACCTAGGAGGTCCCTCCCATGATCCTGAACCTTGTACAGGTTGGGCATGACTAGCTGGTTGGGAGGACTTGCCTTTTAGATTAGCAAGTTGGGCCTTCAATGATTCGAGTTCATTTTGTAGAGTCTAAACTTGAATTGCATGGGCTTGAAGTACCTCCCTCTTGTTAGCATTGTGCTCCTTCTTCTTAGCAGTCTTAATGGAATTACCCTTGGTGGGCAAAGCCTGAGTGGAAGGTTGAGGTGCCTTGGCTTTTGGTTGAGGGACAACGGAAGATGCTGGTAGATTTTGCCGTGGTAATCAGAGTTGTTTCCGTTTCGGAAACTTGGCAAAACAAACAAATTCCTAATGTCCCTCTTTTCCACAATAATCACAAAAGAGATCTTCGGAATGAAGGTTGCATTCGTTAGCTTTGTGGGTAGGATTGCCATAATAGTTGCAAGAAGGTAGGATGGGTGTAGCCGAGTGCACCACTTTAGTCTTTGAAAAAAAATGTGATGATTTAGTTGGCGTAGCTGGTGTAGGCTGAGGCCTTGAACGTGATGGAGGCCTCATAGTACTAGCCTAATAGTGTGCATGAGCCAGTTCCAGCTTTTTGAAAATGTTGTACACATCTAACAAAGTGTATGAATCTCCAAATTCTGCAAAAACCCGTTACAAAACCTGTGCATGGAGTGTTGGAGTACCTTCCAACGAATGAAGATATCGATGGGTAGCTTCTAGGTCTGTGATGCTTTGGGTATCCTCTTTGAGTTTGAGAAGCCTCTTATAGAGCATATTGAGGGTTTCATATTTCTTCCAAGAGAAGGTGGCGAGCTGCAAATTTTTTTTAGAATTTTAAACTGGAAACGTCAGTTCAAGAACCCGAAATAATTCCCCCATTGGATTAGCAAAAGTTGACGCATCGGTGGTGGGAGGAATGTTTGCAATGGCAACAATGAGTTGTTGAGGAGAAAGGTTTATTGAGGTAGGTACCGGGTCTGGATTATTAGGCACAGTCCCATGATGTGCAATTGTAGCTTGCAATGCAACTTAAGAGGCAGTGGCGATGGCTATGGTGTAAGCTAGATTAGGAATCTAGGTGACGCCCAAAATCCTTGCAGAATGTTGTTCGTAAACATCTAATGCTTCATAGTGCACATAACGTGCCAATTGTTTGAATGCAATTGCCTTGGTGTAATTAGCGCCATACTTGAGCTCCAATTCACAAACCACAGTTGAGAAAGTTGCCTTGAACTCCCTCAAAGAAATAATACCTGGCCTTTCGCTAAACTTCTCAATTCTCCCATAAGAATTGTTGACCTCCATGGTGTATATGGGTGTTGAGGTCATAGCTTGCAACGTAATATACGGTGATGGTGTGAAAGTAGGTCTGACAACAGGCGTACCCCACTAATGAGCCCTTCCAAATGGACTCTGATGTACCGCTGATGTAGTGTAACATGAACCTGAATTCCTGGTAGGAGTTGTACTGGATGACGGTGGTGCTGTAGACATTTAATGGTACCATCATGAAGATCGTAAGCTTAAAGAAATCGGCTCAAAGGATTGTGTGTTACTTTGTAGCTGATACATGGGCTTTGGCTAAGCGATAATGCTTTCATCATTCGAGGACATGGTGTTGTCCCATGCCCCAAAATTTTGTGATAATACATAACATTAGCTACAAAATTCTAACACAACGTACGGTTTGAAGAATACAATGTGTCGTTGGAAATGATTCGTGATAGCCAGACGTTGCACGGAGGTCAATCGAACGTCCAACGAAGGTTGAACGAAGGTCAGACGAAGTCAAACAAATGTCGAATGAAAAGGTCGGACGATAAAATGATAGGACGTAGGACAACATAATGTAGGATGACAGTGCGCAGGATGGCAAGACCGTAGTCTAACAAAAGTCCGGCAATCGTCCCTAGACGGACAAAGGTCCAACGGATGAAAGTCTGACGAACGTCCTTGGACGGACGAAAGTTTGACTAACGTCCTTAGACGGATGAACGTCCTTGGACGGACGAAAATCAACAACGTGACGTCGGAGGTCACAGTGCCACAGAACGCTCATGAGTTCCACAGCGATGGCCGATGGAAACGTAGTGTTGCAACACTACTACAAGCGTTGCAAGCTTGCGGCAAGCTCCTGGCGTTGCAAGCTTGTAGTGCTGCAGCTTGCGGTGCTGTAAGCGTTGCAAGCTCCCACACTGCAAACTCGCAAAGTTGCAGGCTCACGACTCTACAGGTAGCAAGGTTGTAACTTGCAACGTTATAGGTTCGCGGCGCTGCAAGTTCTCGGCGCTACAACGTGTGGTGCTACAGCTTACGACGCTATAGGTTTAAACTTGCAAGGCTGCAGCTAGCGGTGTTACAGCTTGCAACGTTGCAAGTTTGTAATGCTGCAGTTCGCGATGCTGCAGGCTTGTAACGTTGAAGCTAGCGGTGCTGCAGCTTGTAGCGTTGTAGGTTCGCGACATTACAACTTGCAGCGCTACAGGTTTGCGACGTTGCAACTTGTAGCGCTGCAGCTTGTGGTGGCGCTACAAGCTCGCGTTATTGCAACTCGCAGTGACGCTACTCAAAAGCGATGGCGGGTAGTGCTGTGAGAGCTAAATTTTTTATTGTTTTTAAAATTTTTAGACAATAGTTTCAACTTTGTGTCTCTATGCAGGAGAAAGAGAAAGAAAAAAGGAAAGGGGAGGAGGTTTGAAACCTACTCTATTGGTTGTAGAAAATGTAATAAAGCTCGCTCTAATAACACCAGCAGCAACATTAGTAGCGTGTTCCCTTTGGCAACAACAACACCAGTAGTAACAACTCGAAAACTCAAAGGCACAAAAAATTTGTTGCTTTCAACATGAAGCAACAAAAACTAAAGTTTTTCTAGAATTGAATGAAAGAAAGAGTTGAAGTGCAAAGAAGGAAGAAGATGTAATGTATGTAGATGGTGGCCGTGTAATGGCCGTTATGAGCATCTAGAAATCCTATCTGATTATGGAAGAAACTCTCCTAATAAAGGAATTCTAAAAAAAATAAAGAGAGAAAGGAAGGGTTTGGCCTTTTATACCACCACCAACAAACTGAAACCCTAAGTACCTAATAACGTACAGTTGCCTAAGATCGTACATTAACCCTAAAAGCGCACATGGGCATGCCCGTAACTGGCCATCATGTATGAGGCCATGTACGGGCATGACATGGTGTTTTCGCATGTGGAATCTCCAAAATGATTCTTTCAAGCACCCCTCAATTCTAAGGAGAAAATCCTTTTTTCCTGGTTGCAAGCTCTATTGCTCTAGCTCAGGACACAAAGATGTTATAGTTTGATCAATGAGTCTACTAATTATTTGTTGTTGAAATCACTTATAAATTTGATGAAACCATGAAGAAAATAACAAATTTATGATAAAAGAATTAAACTAACGTCAATTTTCAACTAAATTAATGCAACTGGTGTTGGCTATCTTCCACAATAAATGAGCATTGCTGCACAACTATTATTGCTACAATGAGGAGAAAACTTGCAAGAAGCCTAAATAAACTTTACCTAGGAGATTGGTATGTGGTACTAGTTGTTTGAATTCTAAGGAAATAAATTGTTTTGGGGTCTTTTTCTTGTCTCCCTTTAACCTTGTTGTTAAGGTTTCCTTATGCTTAGTTTGAAATCTTTTTACCCATATTTTCATATTAGATTATTATTGAGGTTGATGGTGTTAATAGTGGAGTTTTTTTAGGAAAATGTGTTGGTAGAGTCATGGGTGATGATTCTAAACTATAGAAAGTGGTTGGAAAGGGCTTCAACAATGCTACAAGTAGTTGTGGTGAAACTCTCCACCTTCATGTTTAATATATATATATATATATATGCAAAAAGCATGTATCAACACTCATTAGCTGGATTGATTCATATGGTTGTGATTTAACACACTTAAAATTAGTGAGACTTGTAAACCTTGGGGCATTTGATAAATATGAAATAATTTGATAGAATCCCCACATTTCAACTTCAAAATATGTTCATATCAACAAAATTTGCCAAGAAAAAATCTCAAGGTGATTATTAGACTCTTTGGCAATATGATGTAGGCAACATACCTTAATGTTGATCAAAGAAATGTATATTGAGTTTTCTCATAATACCTATCACATATTGCTCACATGATTTTTGCCGAATTGTGGCATCAAATGGTTGATTGTTGTGAATACAAGTGGAGGCCAAAAATGATGCAATTATCCTAGACATTAAATATCTTATAGCTGCAAATGAATGCATTGCTAAAGTCAAGCCATTGTTTGCATAACTTAGATACTAGACATTGTTTAAACAATGCATGTCTTATATCACAAACCAATGAATGCATTGTCTTTTTTGTAGTCTCAAATTAAAGTTATATGTGGAACTTTGTTCGATAAGCAAAAACAAAAGCAAGTGATTTAGTGTTTCCACATTCTACACAAATCCAAAATTTTAGATTCAAACCATTTGGTTAAGTTTTCACTTTATTAAGTTGGCGAGTATTTGGTGTAAGTAGCCCTTATGTAGGTGGGACTTTTTTTGGCCTAAATTGAATACATTGCAATTTAACAAGATCAAATGATTACCATATTTTAGTAATCAACTTGTCAACATGGTTAAATTGTTTCTTCATAAGCATTATCTTGAAGAATAGAGGGGAACCCCAGAAGCATGCATCATTCCCAAACTAATTTTTTTTTCTATACTAGGTTATATTATCAATGGACAAGAGGAAAGGAAGATGCCATCGATGAATGTTTAATTACAGACAATGAAGATGAATCAAGTGTAAGGGACAAAAGCCCCAAGTATGTAGACATCAACAATAATGCCACAAAGAAAGCCATTTCTTATGATGCTACATGCAACATGATGCATTCCCTTCATTTTCACATTTACTATTCACATAATTTATTAGCCAAAAAATGAATGTGGTTATGGTTTTTTAGCTGCTTGTATTACTTTCCATTGCGTATAGTAGTGACCTATATTTAAGCAAAAAATAAATGATAACCACTTGACCCTAAAACATTCATTGACTTTTCGCCACCCTATTATGAACAAGGACTTTTCCATGTAGCAACTTCTTGAGTTAAATAAAATTTGGGTAACCAATTGAAATCATTGGCCCAAAAACAAATATGCCACCTTGGCATACCAATAAAAGCACATTGTCGCCATCCACCTTACTTGGAATTTTTTTTAAAAAAAAATCATGCTTAAAGTAGGATTTAGGGGGCGGGAAGGCCCCTTATTCCATGGTTCTTTCTCCCTTTGTTTTGTTTTGGTTTTTTGGTTTGGAGTGTTTTTTTTTCTTTCATCTTCGCTTCTTGTGTCCCTTTGTTGATTTTCTTCTTCTAACTATAACACTATTTTTTCTTTGTTGTTTTTTTCTTTAAAAAAATGGTTATGTTGAATTTGGAATAGAAGAAAAGAAGGGATAGTAGTCCTTGGATGTACTTGACTAGGATCAAGAAAGTAATAAACCAAAGTTTTTGTGCAAAACCTTTCTTTTCTTTTAATTTATTTTGAAATTTTTTTCACTATTCTAGTAGGATAATAAGAAGGTGGGGCAAACAATAGGAGAGAGGCAAAATATAGGCATTATGGGGACAAATTTGTTTACCTCTAAAACTTATATTTTCATCAAAAGATCCCTCTCTTGATTGATTGTAAATGTTGTTACCCTATGGCCATACTATTGTTACAGGGTATTGTCCCCTTGTTTATTAACCAAGTTATGGTCATTTCTCTTGATGTATTTAACTTGTTAACTCATTAGGATTATTCACTCAAGGAATGGAAGTGAAGATGAGAATGTAGGATCTTCCCTTCTTCATATAAAACTTGTTATTCTTATGTGGGTAGTTGTAAAAAGTTAGTAAATTAACGTTGTGAATGTGCAATACATTATTTTACCTTGGTATTATTTTCAAGTTGATGATTATCAAGGACCCAATTGGGCATTATTTACAAATGATTACCCAAAATTACTAAGATGACTAAAATACTATTTGTCATGGTATTATTATTTCATTTAAAATTCAAATAATATATTTATATATATATATAATAATAATAATAATAATAATAATAATATAAATTTAAACTTATTTAATTTAATTATTGATAAGTCCAAAATGCAAGACTTAAATTTGAAAGTTTAATACCCAAATTTATTTATTTATGGTTTAATGCCAAAGTTCATTGAAAATTAGTGATAAATTTTGATGATGATGCCATGATCACAACATTTCTAACGTGAAATTTGAACTCTCACCCTCTTAGTCCAAGGCCTTTACCTTCCAACCACTATTTCATGTGATGACAAAAATTATTATCACAAAACATATAAATTAATTTTATGAGTATTTCACATTATAATCTTATTGAGTAATTTCATAATGAAAATGATTGCATGTTTACATATTTAATATCATTAATTTAATTTATTTCATAATTTCACCAAAGTTTATAATTTCTAAATGCTCAAAATGTAAAATGTATTAGGTTAATTTAAAATATCTTGTTTGGGCAAAAAATTGAATACATATTTTCTATTAATGTTTAAGTATAAGATCGCAATGAATTGAATTTCACTTTCAAAATTACATAATTAAAATTCACATATTTTAAGTTTATGAATTTGGTTACATATTATTTTCAATGTCAAGTTTAAAGATATTACAGTAGTTCAAATCTCACATCTAATTAATTATGTTTTTACATTATTCAATAATTTTAAAAAAAAATTATATTCATTATTTCCATTTTTTCACATGTCATTTTGTTATATTTCAAATTTTTGCCCCTTACTTTATTTTTATGTAAAACATTACAAATATAAATGAAAACATGAAATTAATCATATTTAATTCATATTTTATTAATGTTTTAGTATTGTCACATCATGAAAATCAACATTATAATCACAATTATTCATTTTAATGACTAATTTTAGCAACATTAGTCACATTATTGAAGTTAAACAATTCCATGTGAATGTCAAATATGTCATGTGTTTATTAACCTTTTTTTTGATTAAATAACCAGTTTTTTTAAAGTAAAAAAATTAAAAAATAGTTGTGATTTTAATCAAATTGGACATGGTCAATTATTTCAAACAAATGAAATTTAAAATAATTTTAGTCACAATACCATTAGCTCATAATTCTCACATGTTGATTTTTATTTTAAAGCTTTCAAAATAAATATTATCATATGAAAGTGATTTGAACCATTTTATTGAATGTTTTCGTAATCAAGAGACGAATTGTTAATTCTTTTATTCCTAACAATACATTTGGCCATGCAACTTATGTTTCAAATCTCCAAATGGGGAATGTGATTTCATTTTAAATATTTATTCTTTTAAACCTTCTCAATGATATAAAGAGGATCCAATGAACACAAAACCTTGTTCCAAAGTTTCAAAACATTCCAAATTCTAACTTCCAAAGTGGAAATCATTTTGAGAGTGTTGGGATTCATTTTTTTGCATTTTTTCACATTTGTGTTGAAGTCTCAAAACATATTCTTAACTTGCTTCCTTTGTCATGCTTTAACTTTAGTTGTGAACTCAAAATTGCAATCATGAATATTATAATTTAAATATTAGAAAAAAGGATTGGGTAAACACAAATGGACTACCCAAGGAACTTGTCAATAGAAAGCTATTGATTTTCAAAATGGTATCTAATGGATGTGAAGGAAATGTTTTTCTTTTTTCCAATGTTGGTTTGAAAATATTTATTTGTTTCCTATTATTTGGTTTTTTGCACATGATATCTTAAACATTGTGTGATCACATATTTAGATTTTAAAAAATAATTGCAATACTTATTAATTTAAATAAATTTTGCATATAATCAACCAACTTATAAAACTTAATATTTGTGAGTAAAATTGGGCCTAAGGATATTAAAGTTAATTAAAGTTCCTTTTCTAACTAAAGAAATAATTAATCAAACCAAAAGTATACTATTTTTTTAAAAAATTAAAAATTGAAGGTTCATTTGAACCAAATGAAGTTCTAGAAATATGAATGATTTGTTTTGGGTATTTTGAGCAAAATAATCAATAATTAAAAAATACCTTTTATGGCCATTTTTTTTTTCTTTAGTTTGTTGTAGTTTTATGACTGTAAAGGAAATCTTCAATTTCATTTATTAAAAATTTTGATTTTGAGAAACAATTGTGATAACTATTCACAAATACAAAATTGTTAGTAAATTCTTGAGAACTAGCTCTTTGAGAATCAACTTAAAAATAAATAAAACTTATACCTTGGTTGAATATTTGAAAATTGAACAAGAAAAAACCATCGTTGGTCACTTGCATCATAATTTTCTGATATTTGCCAAATCTAGTTTTCACAAAATAACTTACAAAATGTTTCAGCTAATTCTTTTTAATTTAAGAAAATTATACATTGGGGCAGGGTAGGGTTTTCACAATGTCTATTTTCATAAATTTGAGAACAACCAATTATCATTCGATGGTTTTCACAAATTAGTTTTAAACTTTATTTTCAAATTAAAAAAATCATAAACAATTGAATTACCCATAAAACAAGGAAAACACAACACATGAACCTTGAATTTGGTCATACATGGGGTGAAATTCAAAAAAAGTTTGCAAATAGAATACATTAGCATTAAACTCATAAAGCCATCCAATTTTGTGGTAAACTAAATTTTGTTCTATCTTTTTAAAAAAAAAATGTTTCCACTACTACTACATATGTTTTCACATGTTTTCACTATTTCGAGCCATGCAAGTACTATAATTAGTTTGAATTTTGAGCGTTAACCTTTGAACCTTGTGCATTAAAAGTTGTACATTGTACCTAAGAACCTGGCCTAGGTGAAAAGGTTTTACTTAACCTAGGTCTCAACATTTAATTTTTTAAAAATTCGGTTCTACTCATCTCATTCTCATTTATGTGACAATTGATGATGAGGTTTTCAATCAAGGTATCACTCAAAGTGATGCCTTGAGGGGTTCAAATCAAGATACCTGAATGATATCCAATTTTTTTTTTTGATACTTAACCAACATTGGAAAAAAACATTCCTTAGTGAGTTTTCACATCTAAAGATAGGAACTAGAGCCAATGGTTTCCATAGAAAGTGATAACCATGCAACGATGTTTTTTTTCAAAAGACCCTTTATGTCTCATGCCATAAAATAATATTATATTTTTAATGATGTTATCACATTCAAAGCAATGGGTTGATTTATTTTTATTTATTTCAATAATGAAAACCCCCTTAGGATGTAATTATCAAAATAAAAAAAATTAAAAAATTTATTATGGACATTGAATGACGATGGATGAATTTCATGCATTGGATGAAAAAGAAGATTGATGAACTTATCCATGATGGACACAAAATCAACGAATGTTCATGGATTGTGGAACCATGAAACTATGGCATGTGCATGATAATGAATGAAAACCAATACCAAGATTGAACTTATCATTAATTCAAGACATGGATAATTATCAAACAATGATGAATCTTATGGTTTTAATATACAATGGTTTCGCCTTAAAGCTTTTCAAATATATGACACCTCAAATGTCTCAACCAACAATAACCAATAATTCCTTGTTGGGAATTTCATATATAATTTACATTAAAAAAATCTTATGAAAATGAAAATCAACAAGATGAAAATAGATTATTACTTTTGACAATTAAATACAATCTGTTTTGTATTCAAGCCCATGGGTGATTAATTGAGATCAATTATCCTAGCCTACGTGCTCCATTTTTCATTAACAATAGTTTCAACAACCCTTTGGATGAAGTAAATATTTGTTCATCCTTGGAAGGTTTTAGTTTTGTCAGTATGTTTGTAACTAACACATTAGTCAAATGATATTTTATTTTATTTTGATATATTCAATAAAAAAGTTGTAAATTATCCAAAAAATTACTAACAATATATATCGCATTCAGGAGGTGCACCTATGTATGAAGTGGGGGTAAAAGGTTAAACTAGATTTTTAATGCAATTTTTTTCTAACATCAAGTTTTGAAATCGTCCAAAGATTAGATGACATGTCATATATCATAATGGAGATTTGATGTGAAAATTGGACTTGTGTAGGTTTTAATTTAATATGCCAAATGGTTACAAATCCATACACAAGGGGGGCACATTATTTTTTGAAATTGAAATCTAAAAGAGTAAAATTATGGGGTCATGTAGATTGGTTGATGTTTTAAAATTAAAATTTAATTATTATTATATGATTATACTTATTTTCAAAAGTCAAATGTAACTAACATAGGGTATGCATTAATAATAGGTATTACAAATTAAAGAAATTAATATCATATATGTACATGGATGGAGAGGGTGCAATTATTATTAGAAAGATCTAGAATAAAGGAAATGACATTAATGATGTGATAGTTACGTGTTAAAACAGTTGATGAACTTTTAGATGCAACAAGTTCGTGGTCCACTTACTTGGGTTGTAACACACACCATGTTCATTTTGATTTTAGAATTCAAAAACCTTTTTTTTTCTTTGTATTTTTCCCTCATGGAAACAAACCAAATGTGCATCAAATTTGTAATTCACATGTGTTAAACATGGTTTTCATCATTTGAATGCGATTTGATATTGAATTGTTTGTTGGTATGGTTAAAACTAATTTCCACATTTCATGTCTAATGCTTTTTTAGTCATGCACAAGCTCAACCATCTTTCATGCCTTTTCACAGTTACAACTAAAGTTTTAAAATTCAAACAAATATATGGTGACAAATTCAATACAAACATAAAATTTAACTTGAATTTAAGGTGGTTTCAACATGTGGATAATAGAAATTTAGATAATAATGGGTTGAGAAAAATTAAGGATTTGTTCCACAATACTCCTCAAACAATAACCTTTTCAACGCACATGGTGAAAAAAGTTTAACACATAATTATTATTTTTTGTAAAATATCTTTAACAATGAGCCTAAACCTTGAACTCAAGGTCAAACCAATTTGATGCCCAATCCATGTTTCCCACCTTGTGTGAAAACCAATTTAAATAAGTAGTCTAGGTAAGTAAGTAGCCTAGATGGGTAGATAATTGAAGTTGGTGGCTACAAAGTGAATAAACTAGGTAGCATAGCTAACCTAAAAAGGATAATTGCAAAGTGGAGTTGAAATGGTCAAGTGACTAAGTAAATAGCCTAGGTGGGTAGGCAACCTAGTTAAAAGAAATATGATATTACATATCCAAATAATGTACTATTTTTTATTTTATTTTTTCAATTTTGTGTATTGCTTAAGGAGGATCATCTAGAAGGATATTTAACCAAATTTGGTGATATTTAAGATATGAAAATAGAAAATTCTTAAGCACACTTTCATATTGTAGGCAATTGTGGCAACTTTTGATGAGTTTTTCCCCTTAAAAACAATGAATTTGTGTCAAAGCATTCATTTTTCAAACCTTTTTTTTATTTGGGTGAAATGGAAAAGAGAACAATTTTTGGAATTTGTTTGAAAAGAGCAATATTTCAACGATGTTTTGTTATTGCTCTTTTCATGATTTTGAAAAGTTGCAACAAAAATGAAAAATCATTGGTTTGAAAGCAACTCTAATTAAGAACACCACAAAATATTAGAATTCATGCTCTAAAAAGTAGAAGGAAATATCAGTGCTAAAACCAAAAGCTGCACAATTAAACAAACCACAAGCACGAGGAAAACAAAGAACAAACAAACAGATGAAGATTGAACCAAAGCTGACTTGACTTGAAAGTGCATAGTGTTTATGTACTAGTAGAGAAGGCGCCCTTCTATGGGCGCATTCTGCATCTAGTTCGCCTTCAGATCTCAGCCTATCCACCTCGTCCTAAAAGCTCACTAGGATGCAGAATGCACCCGAGGGGGGGGGGGGCACCTTCACTAGCATAAAGGGATTTCTGAGGGCAGATTCTGCTTAACAAAATGAGCTCTAGTTTCCTCAAAACCAGAACTTCCTTCAAAGTCCACAAAATTTTCAAAAAAGACCCATCTTCTGCAATCTAAGAAAGAAGCCTGAAAAGTGTGAATAATAATGTACTTTGTGGTCTGTGAACTCTTTAGTGTTGAAAGTGTTAGAGAATTTTAGGGCAATTTAGGGCAAGCTTTGCAGCACACATATGTTGACCTAAGTTCTAGTATCAATGGAGCTGAATCCCCCTACCCTTTTTCCCAATTTATTAAAGAGAAGCTAGAAATGGGTTTTCTCCAGCACTCCTATATTGACTTTGACTTTTGGAGTGCACTTGCATGAGTGGAAGCTGAATTGATCCCTTTTTCAATTCTCCGAAGATAATTTAGAGCATCTCCAGCGGTGCTCAGTATGTGACCCTGCGCAAATGTTTTTCACATCCAAGTTTAGTTATGTACTCTTTTGCAACCCCACCCATAAAACTGAAACTGGGACAGCAACAACGACTAATAGCAAATCAGCTGGACGAATCATTATGATGGACCAATCAGAAACACTGAGCAGCAGTTAGATCATATTTATTACACTCCTTTCCACAGGTGCACAGGGCTGCTGCGGTATTTACCAGAGCCATGTCAACTATGCGGAGCCAAAACCCTTTCCTGAGCCAAACCGACATACTTTGGATTTTCTTCATCCAATTTTGCTGTGCAGATCACATACTGAGCACCGCTGGAGATGCTCTTACTACTCTGCATCTGAATCATACTGCAAACTTCAAAGAAAGAGAGAGAGAAAGAAGAGAGAAAGAGAGAAAGAAGGCTCAAATTGTCTTGGAACTTGCAGGCTAAATGCTATGAAAGAACAAAGAACCCCAAAATGCCTTTTGGGTCTTTGTACAACCCAAAAAAAGAAACTCCTCTCCCTCACACTTCCTTCCTCCAACCCCAAACCCCCCCCCCCCCCCCCCCACCTCTCCCTATTTTTTTTTTTTTTTAT
>Ga0116227_10010145_pt1 | contig 16626 bp, 8 predicted proteins | sample S1TSphgellanicum_FD_89693 | JGI IMG/M metagenome (GOLD analysis project Ga0116227, IMG submission 89693) | Host-associated microbial communities from peat moss isolated from Minnesota, USA - S1T2_Fb - Sphagnum magellanicum MG | ecosystem: Host-associated > Plants > Peat moss > Unclassified...
TGTATCTCTCTCTCTCTCTCTCTCTCTCTCTCTCTCTCTCTCTCTCTCTCTCTCTCTCTCTCTCTCTCTCTCTCTCTCTCAATTTTGTCATGTATTTGATTACAGCATGGTATGCACGACGGCAACAAAAGAAAATATACTCTCCACTGGTGGAATCATTATTGGCTTTGTACCTTGGGTTTGAATGGATGCATGTAAGGCACTCTTTCTTACCATGTCTCTTTAAACATGCTTCCTTGATTTTGTAAGCATTTTTCTTGAGGAAGGAAATCATGTACATTGTTCTTCTCTAAACAACAACTCTTAATCTGCTCCTCTGACATGTAAATAATTTTTCACCAGGTGCTGATTGACTGCTAAAAAATCAGATTTAACAGTTTGCCAAATTGCATGATAAGAAAAGAGACTTAGTTCACCAAAAAGAGAAATAAATTGGGTTTTGGGTGTGTGCAGACGGGGAATATATTAGCACCAATCATCACACACACATTATACTCTCTGGTGATTGTGGGTAATGGACTTCGACGGATTCATGATAATCGTGCAAAGCTCCGGCAACGAGTGAACAAAATCACAGGTCAACAACGGCTAGCAAGCCTTGAAGGAAGAGATTTTGGACCTGAAAAAATCAACTAACTACATCAATAGGAGTGTCATTAGCAGGTTTCTTCTGATGGGTTTTGTGTACTAGTCTTTTTTTTGAACACTCTACTCTCTCTCTCTCTCTGTCCTTTGCTTCCAGTTCAATTTACTTGTGGGATTTTAGGAGGGCAATCTTCAAATTTGTGACAGTATTTTGCTTGTGCTATTCTGTCTCCAGTAGCCAAAAGTCTTATTTAGATAATGTGTTGTGAAACTACACTTGGTGGATCTGACGACAAATCATGGTGGATGGGAGTTTAGAGTTTAGTGGGTGGATTCAGGGTTTAGTTGATGACAATTATTTAGTGGGTGGAGTGAATTTTATGATAGGATGGATTTCTGTGTTGAGAATTGGATACGAAAGGAAGAAGAACCCCACCTTTAGCCAAGAATTTTGCAGGATGAGGATGGACTTTTAATGACAAAGGGTCTTATTTTGTAAGAAAAAGCAGTAGTACATGATTTTGGAACCTTTGTGGTAAGGGCTTTGAGTCTTTGTTACTGTGATCGGAAGATCAAAATGCCTTTTGGATAATTGAGTGTTGATACGGATTTGTGATTTGTTTCCTCTAGGCACTGCTGCCTTTGTATATATAAAAAACCTTTGGTTTGGAACTAATCTACTGGCTACTTTGTTTGTGGTAGGAAGTTGTGCTTGTGCTTATTCAGTGCTGGAACTGTCTCCTTGTGCAAAACATCAGTGATAAAACAAAAAAACATTAAGAAATGGTGCAAAACTTCATTGGCAACAATCATTTTATCATGGTTAAGAAAATGTTTGCTTATTTTTTCAAATGTTCAATTGTGTTTACGTTAAAACTAAATGTAGTGTGAAGTGTTGGATGCTAGTGATTATAGAAGTTCATTATGCATCCAGTCCTCACTATCATGAGGATTGAATAGATGAACAACACTACTATTTAGTATTTTCATAGTAGAATAAAGCTCCAAACACAATTCCAAATCAAAGTGATTTATGTACATGTTGGAATTGGTCTTGTGCAAAAAGATGATAAAATGCTTACCTCATTTGATAATTGTGCATGTTGGAAATCAATCATGTGCTTAGAGATGTTGATGATATTATGCTACCAACTTGAGATTCAATCAAGGATCAACACTCTTGAATTGGGTGAATTAATGTTATAGGGGAAAGTTAGAACAATAATATCAAATTGAGGATGTAATTTAGAAATTGATATACAATGGAGTTGATTATCTCAAAGGTTTAAGATGCTAGTTTGATATCCAACATGAAGAAGGTGAAGTAGTCCAATTCATAATTGCATGAGGTAAGTATCTTCTTAAGCCCCCCCTCCCCCCTTGCCCCCCCCACTACCTATCTACACACCAAAGTCACAATGAGCATTATGCATTGTGTAGCCCCCTCTTGTCTAATGAAACTCTCCTTTTACCCCTTTTATGGAAACACGCGAAACCACATTCATGCAAGTATTGCATACGATGGACTAATCATGATGTGAAGGGAATTTAAACGACAATGTACCAAGTTTTCATAATAACTTCATATCGGGCCGTGATGATAGGGACACCTATTGTGAAATTTAAATGAAAAAAAATTAAGTCCTTGCAATTCTTGCATGTTGGGTGAAAAACAAAAAAATAATGATTTTAAGTGAATGAATGTTGGTATTGCATTTAGTGGACCATTTGTGGTTCAAGTAACCTTGGGTGATGGAGGAATAAGTTTATGCAATAATGTTATTTTGTATAGTTTGTATGTATATATTATGTGTTGTTTTGTAGGTGGCTTGTTGTAACGGGTAGTTTAGGGGTTCAATTCTCACACAAGTCGATTTTCAATAAGTAAGTAATGGGCATAACTAGTTTCTAACTTTATACAATGTTTATATGTTTGAACTTTGTGTGTTATGTGTGCACTATGTAGGAGAAGACTTGTGTTGTAATGGGCAATTCAAAGGTTCAATTCCCCCCACAAGTCATATTACAAAATCTCACCTTAATGAACATGTTCATTGCTACGAAGATCTGTAAAACATTTAAAAATTACCAATACTTTTTTGGTGGGCCAAACACACTAGCCAAATTAAACTAAATCGCACAATTTGAGATAGCCAAAATTTTCGTAGATGCAAAAATAAATTTATCACCACATGTTTTGAAAATAAAAAGCCGAGTCACCTAAGCCTCTACAAGCATTTCACCAAACTAGCTATTTAGGCCATGGTGAATGCATCCCCCTAGCCAGGCTAGCTATTTCTGAAAATTGAAAAGAAATACCTGGTACCCAGTATTGTTTGAAGTTCCAAGTTTGAAGGAGAACCTCCAGTTCCCAGTTCTAGCTAATTTGATGGAAGCTCTGGTGAGACTCTGATGAATGTGCATGGGTTAGGGGTATCTTCTTGCATAACTTACCCAAAACTTTTGTGGTGGGACTTGGTAGCAGTCTGTACTATGTAGCCTAGTCCATTCAAATAATAACTTAAATTGTAGTTTTTTGACCAAAAGTGCGCCACAAGATGATGATTGTTCTCAACAACAAAGGGATGATGTTGGGTAATGAATGAATGATCTCAACATCACAGAGATTATGGAGGAGGAGATGGAGAAGGAGGAGGAGAGATAATTTGTATTAGATGGGTGGAGATGGTGAACACTCTTATCCATAACACAAAAAGGAGAAAGACTCAATCTTCCACTTCTTCTTCTTCTTCTTCTTCACTCTTCAAGTGTTAAAGAGGGTAGTAAGATTGAGTATGTATGTGGTATTGTGTATTTGCTTTTCCACCCCATGCCCCTCCCATTTGCTAATTGAAGGACCCAGGAAGCAAGTAACTGGTGGTACTTCCAGAGAGGGTTTGCATACAGAAGAAGGACACAGCCAAAACACCCACCCAAAACAAAAGAGGTATGTATAATAAGAACTACTGCTATTACTTCCACTAGTACACAAACTCAATCCCCTTTTTTGTTTTGGGTTTTAGAAGCAAGTTCACATCTTTTGGAAAAGATTGGAGTTTCGTTTGATTGTGGTGAAACTCTCTTTTTTTTTTGGTGGGTTTCCAAAATTTCTTGCCTTGCATTTGCATTTGTCCTACAATATTTTCGAGAGGGGAGAACGGTCTTTGAAGAAGAAGAAGAAGAAGAAGAAGTCAGTTGTGTTTTTTTCCCTGAAAGCCGTCTTGAAAACAGAGGTTGACAGCAAGAGCTTGGTTGGTTGATTTTTTCCTTATTATTATTTTTTTGCAGAGGGTTTTTCTAGGAGAAGGGTTTTCATTCTTTCTTTCTTTCTGTGTGGGTGGATTTAGTGTCAAAAAGGTAAAGAAGAAAATGGAATATGTAACTAGCAAAGGTTTGGGTGTCCACTCTGCTGTTGAGGTTTTCAAATCTGCTGTGTCCTCCCACTTGCTTTCTTTCAACACTCACAATTCTGCAATGTTGAATACCTACCACCACCAACACAACATTGGACTGGTGCTCACCCAAGCTTTGGATCTTTCAAGTTTAAGGTCAAGAAGAAAGTTGTATAAAAAGTGGGGAGTTTCAAAACAATCAAGACCTCATGTGAAGGCAGCTGCTACAGATGAGCTAGGATCTGCAGCAGCAGCTGTGAAGGAAGAAGAATCTCAATCAGGAGAGGATATGTTCAAAACCCTAGATGCTGCAGTATCAGCAAAGGATGCTGAAGGAGTGAAGGTGGCCCTTGATAAGCTTCGTGAATTAGGTCAAACCAAGTTATGGAGCTCCATCCCGAACATAACCCGGCGCAACACATTCATCAGAGAGCTGACAACCATGGGAATCAAAAATGCAGAGGAGCTGGCAATCCCTAGTGTGAGGAATGATGCAGCATTTCTTGGAACTGTAGTTGGAGTGACAAGTTTTGTTGCTGTTGTAGCAGGACAGCTTCCTGGTGACTGGGGTTTCTTCGTACCCTATCTTGTTGGTTCTCTTTCTTTAGTTGTTCTAGCAGTTGGGTCTGTTGCACCAGGGCTTTTACAAGTTGCAATCAATAGCTTTTCAGGTCTTTTCTCTGACTACCAAGAACGAACTCTGTGCCATGAAGCTGCACATTTCTTAACTGCTTACTTAGTGGGTGTTCCGATTGTGGGCTATAGTGTAGATCTAGGCAAAGAGCATGTGAACCTTGTGGATGAAGCTTTACAAAAGAGGATATACAGTGCAGGGGGTCTTGATTCAGCTCTTCTCGATCAATTGGCAGTTGTTTCAATGGCGGGTCTTGCAGCTGAGGGTTTGAAGTATGACAAAGCTATGGGACAATCTGCAGACTTATTTTCTCTGCAGAGATTGCTGAATCGAAGTAAACCACCTTTGAGTAGTCAGCAGCAGCAGAATCTGACACGTTGGGCTGTTTTGTATGCGGGCTCCTTGTTGAAGACTAACACCAAAGCTTATGATGCGCTTCAAGTTGCCATGTCAAAGGGTCTTTCTGTCAGTGACTGCATCAAAGCCATTGAACAAGCATAACTAGTTGTAACATCATTTTATCCAGCTTGCTAGTTATGGAAATCTTTGACCTCCTCCATATTTGCTTTACTCAGTTTGCATCAGTAAAATCTCTGATGTGTTCATTGAGCACTGTTGATCAATGATCAGCAGATTTTATGCCCACAGTGGACATTATAAAAGTTACATTCCTTCTCCTCTCTCTCTGTGTCCTTTTTTCATTAGTGGCTAGCAAATTTGACTCTTGGTCTAGGTTGAGTCTCTCATTGCATGTTGTGAAGTTAAAAGGCTTGCATTCTGTATTTACTGTAAACTCAGATTCCCACTGTTTATGGGTTACTACAGTTGGGAGCATGAAAGATGAGACTTCAGAGACACACCTTAGGGATGAACATGCATTTTAAGGGTGAAATTTCACTAGAAAGCGAACTTTTTGGAAAATCTAGAAAAAAAGAAGTGATTTTTGACATTGTCTATTGTCAGATTTGCCTCCCCCCTTTCCCCCTCAGCAGTCTCACCAGACATTTATATTGATTTGCAGTAGGATATCAAAATATATAGAAGGATTCTTAGATTTTTCCATTGTCATGACTTAGTTGTAGCCAGATTTCTGGCTAAAATCAATCATTGTCACCCTAGCACTATTCTAAAATCCTTTTTAAAAAACTCAGATAAACCCTCAAACATGTGTTTATACTGAATTGAGAGGTAATGAATGAATGATTCAAAAAAGTGGAATGTGGTTAGAGGGTTTATTGCATCTCAAAAAAATGCGAGAACCACCCACTGTGCTCATCAAGAAGAACATTTGAAGAAGAGGAAGTGAAAGGACCCTCTGTACTGGTTCTAGAGTTGGCTGGTGCAGGTGAACCCATCAGCAGGGGACATGAAAGGATTTCACCATTTGTCTCCAATGGGGTACTAAGGTGCCGCATTTGGCAGATACCAAGGGGTTTAAACTAACTGGCCACCCCTTCACACTTCTCCCTCTCTTCACAGCACATGGTAAACTAGGCTTCCCAGGATCTTCATCTGAGTTCCCAATTGCAGGGGCTTCTTGTGAGAAATCCAGGGACTGATTGAGTTAATTATGGCCATGATGATGAAGAAAAACCCAAGATTTCTATAGACTTCATTTCAGCAACCAGCTGCTGATGCAAAGAGGAACTTGTCATATGGCAGCTGCATACTATCCTCGATCCCATTCAGAATTTAGCAGTCCATGCCGAGGAAGACCCAGAAAAGCTTATGCAAAAACTGTCCATTGTCAACTGATCAATCTTGGCCTAAGACCATACTCTGCTGTAATAGGAGTTGATCGACGCAAGAGAGGTATACTCTGCTATAAATGTTCTGAGTTTTGCAACAACAACATTGCAGCGAGGATGTGGGAAGCGAAAAAAGATGTAAAAGTTTCAGCTGCAGCATCTCATGGTACATGCACAATTACACTTCCCACAAGGCTACCAGCAAAACACACATCAAATAAAAGCAGCAGGAGCAGTAGCAACTTATGATTAACCATCGACTCTGAGGAGGTGCAGGATTTGGCAGTGTTGATGTAGAGAGACTACAGAATTGACAAGTCCCTGGTATGGCGTCATCAACATTGACTGATCAGACGTTGCTAATTGTAGTAGGAACTGATCCTTCCACATTGGGACAAGAAGATGAGTTGCAAAGCAACCTCTAGGACTTGACTTTTTGCAATGAACTAGTAATGCTCTCTCTCTCTCTCTCTCTGTGTGTCTCTTTCCTCCTTTCCATTTCTTATTGCTCTATGCATCATCTTGCCCCCTCAAACTTCTCCTTGAAATGTGATTGTTGTTTTGTTGATCCTTGTAAATGTAATTAAAATTGTTTTGTTGTTGATGTTTGCAACTTGTTGATTTTTGCAAATGCAAAGTTACATTGCATTGTTGTTCCTCTAATTTGCAAATGCAAATGGCATTGTCCTTGTTGATGTAATTTGCAAATGACTTGTCTGTGTTGTTGATCTTTGCAACTTTTTGATTTTTGCAAATGAAAATGGGGATGACATTGCAAATCACATTGTAATAATGCCCTTATTGATCTTTACAAATGGAAATGATAGTGTCCCTATTGTTTGAACTTTGCAAATGCAAATGATGTTGTCCTTCTTGTTGATTGTTACAAACGTGAATGGCATTGTCCTTGTTATGGATTTGTGCAACTTGTTTTCAATCTTTTGCAAATGTAAATGTTGTCCTTTTTCATCTTTGCAACTTGTTGTCGGTTGTTGCAAATGCAAATAATGTTGTCCTTGTTGTCAATCTTTGAAATTTCAAATATAGAATGCACGATGATAGAATTCCAAGCTTCCTCATATGAGGATTTATGGTTTATAATTAAATTCATTTTTCCTTGCTTGATTCCACTACATTTTTTTAGGTGTAAAGATGGCCACCCAATTTAATTATGAAATCTCGCATGATAATCAAAATCAGGTTGAAAAACAAAAAGTTTGGTTCTTTTTAGAAGAAGTTCTTTTGCAAATGCATTGAGGATTTTTTTCCTTAATTTTTTTTTTGCAACTATAATTGATAAAAGGATAGAAATCTATGCATGTAGCTTGTCAACCTTTTTGGAAGGTTCTTTTCTATAGCATGATACAATACCTATCATCATCAAGGATGTCATATTTTTTTATTCCTAAAATGAACCTAGTGCAATAAGAACAATTAATAATCATGGTGTGTGCCGGGGTAGTGTATGTTAATCTACCTTTTCTTGGGTTTACCCTCAGGGTATATAGATGAAGAAAGGATACCCAAGCCAAATCCTTAGAATAATGTTGAGCAACACTCAAACCAATTGTCCAACTAAGTTATTGAGGCTAATATTTGTACCTAAATTAAAAAGGAATACTTTGTCACAAATTCCTTCTTTTTCTTCAACTCATCAATTTTTTTAGAAAAAGAAAAAAATTGGGGAAAAATTTCAACATATTTCAACATAGTATCTCTCTCTTTTTTGGAGCAGTTCTTTTCCCAGTTTGAACAGTTTTTTTATACAAATGTGTCACCAATTAATGCTAAATCTTTTTAGGATGATAAAAAAAACTCCAATTCTTACTTTCTTTTGCTTTTTTTAATGGTAGGATTTTATCAATCTAAGAGACAAATAGAAAATTGGATTCAAGTCATTTGGTCTTGACTTCTAAAGGAAAGGAATGAGTCCTAAATTTGACTTTTTCAACTTGCCTTTTGAAGGTTATTGACCACACATTTAGATCTTGCATGAGTTTAAATGAGTTCTTGGGCAAGCAAGAACAACTCCACCTTTGCTTAGTATGTGACCCTGCAAATTAAAAGAAAATTGGATGAAGAAAAGTTAAAGAATGCTCTGACTGATGTTCCCTATTTCTGATTGGAGAAGTGTAATAAATTTGATTTGACTGATGTTCCCTATTTCTGATTGGCCAATCATAATGATTGGTCCAGGTGGTTTGCAATTAGTAGTCTCCCCACCTATTTGCAGTCCCAGTCTTAGCTGTATGGGTGGGGTTGGGGGGAAAAGTAAGTAACTAAACTTGTAAGTGAGAAATATTTCTTGCAGGGTCACATATTTGGCACTCCAAGAGATTCTAACTTCCATTTGAGATCGAAACAACTAAATAGGTATGTTTGTCTGTTGCAATTTGAAATGAACTTCAACATTGTCAAGAATTGGTATCCAAAAACAGTGTGTGTGCATTAGAATCCCAAAGTAGTCTTTTTCAAATCATTCTCAAACTTGACATAATACATTATTACAAACAGACCAGTGTTGTGCTGTTACCTATCAGAATCTGCTACAGATACCCAATGGTTATCAACCTGGGTATATACCCACTTAACTGGAGGGGTTGAAAAAAATCAAAAACCTGGATTTGGTGTAGAACCTTGGTTCTAAAAAAATTATATTTAAAATTTCAAAAATAATAATAAAATAATAAAATAAAATAAAATAAACTGGCTTTCTAATTGTGAGTTATTATTGGCTGGTTCTTTCGTGAAGCTGTCAGTTCTTTGATGTTTCTGAAATAACTGGAACCAGGGGTTCTCTAATTCTTTATTTTTTTCCCTCAAAAAATTGGAACTGATTCTGAAATTTTCAATAACTGGAATTACCCATCACCAGTTATTTAAAAGATCACAACACTGAAATAGACCACCTCCGCATATGGGTACAATTTTCACTTCACATTTCACAAAATTTCAAAGAGTGTACAATTGAGTACAATGTCTTTCTTAAGCAAGACAATATTTTTAAAATCATTTAACATTAAACCATTTATTTTTTTAGTTTCATACATGGACAAAAAATTTGATGGAAATTCCAACTTGCAAATGTCTAATCACAACATCAAAGATCATAATAGATTACTACTAAACTAAGCTAACATTCACTTAACATTAAGCTATTGCCCATTTAACATTGGGTGCCACCTAGGATGCCATCTAGATTTTCATTTAATACTGACTTAACATCAAGTGTGAATGCACCATTAAGGACTCTAGTGTTGAGTCCCCTATCACCATGCTAGTCATTTAGGACTTACACTTACTCACCATGAACATTTTATGTTAAGCTAAGATTCACTTAATTTTGAGGTATCGGCCCATTTAACAGTGGGTGCCACCTAGGATGCCACCTAGATTTTCATTTTAACACTGACTTAAAATCAAGTGTGAATGCACCCTTATAAGTGAACTAGCATTTAGATAGACATCTTGTTATCATTTCTCAAGTTAGATGACCTCATTCAAGAAGCTGAAGGTACCAGTTGATAAGGTGCTGCTGGGGGTTCAGCCTAACCTTCATTTAAAGCCTATCCAACATGCTTCACGTTTGTACTTGTGTCCATACTTGGATAAGGCTGGTCATTGCATTTTACCTTGTACTTCCCAAGTATATCAGAGTTATCCATAAAGTAACCCTGTCTTCACCCTGTCTTTGGGCCTCCTTTCACCTCTACCACCTCTTTCAGTGGTATCCGCAAAGTACAGACATTTTATTAAATCTCAGTATGAAATGCTGCAGCTGAGTATGAAATGCTGAAACTCAGCATTTAATGCACGAGGTTCGGGACTCATTATAGTAGTTGTACAGCTAGGATCAGTGAAAATATATGTAGCAGCAGTGGAGGCGCTGAGGAAAAAGGAAAGACAGGATAAATACAAAATCATTTCGAGATTTTTGACTCAGTTTACCACCAAAATTGATGGTTTTCTGAGTTTCATACCCCATTGAGTGCTATTGTACTTTTTTGCAAGTTTTTCTTACTTTACTGGTAACTCTATTATGTGACCCAGCGGCACACCAACCAGTGCACAATCAATATACCGTAGCCTAGGGTCAGTTTCCACATTGACAAAATGAATAATTTTTTTTTTCAAATAATTAGTTGATTTTTTAAAATTTTGAGATTATATATATTTTCCATCATCTACTATATATTGTGATATATTGAGTGCTGAAATTATTTAGAGTGTAGCTAATGATAATTATAATTATTTTTTCACCATTTCAACTTCCGTATTTTCACAAAATTTCATTTCACTATTTTGAGGATTATCGTAGTACCTTTAACATTTTGGCATAAATTATACTATTTTTTTATTTTGTCAAGCTTTTGAAAAAAAAAATTTGTCAAAATTTTAATTGAATAAAAAATTTTGACTGTCAAATTTGACCCTCTTACCACTCCCTCACAATACCTAGGTAAACTACCAATGTAAGTGGGGTAAGTATCATAGGTAGAAATGGAAATGATTCCTATGTAGGTAAGTAGGTAAAGAACTTGGTGGGTACTAGTTAGGTAGGTAGGTAGATCCAAGCACAAAGTTAGTTAGTTCATAACTAACCATTGTAGTTAAGCTATGGGACAAGAATACAACTGAAAATGGGAGGTTGGGGGGGTGGAGGGAGGGATTCCCAAAATGTGGGGGGCAAGACCCTACCTTGTCTTTATTTTGGGAATGCTCTAACCCTAGGTTTTAACCCTACACTTTGCCAAATTAAAGAAACAACCAAAATAGAGCAATTTTGCTTCTTTGTTTTCCTTAGTTGCATCATATCCACACACATGCTCAGCACAATGGCACCATCAATGAGCCAATGAAAGGGAGCCCATTACAATAGCCAAAACTTGTTGCCCATTTAAGGGCTGATTTATAATTAGATTTGAAGGAGGTAATGTGTATGTGTGTGTGTGTGTGTGTGTGTGTACCTAGACAAGAATAGCAAATGGCTCATGAGGCTTACTCTAGTAGCTCAATTAGCAAGTAGCCCATTACATCCCTATTCTTTCCCATCCAGTTGTAGCTTTAACTCATCCATTCCAAGAGAGTGGGATTTGTTGCTATCATTGAAAGCATGAGTTATTTTGTGACTATCTTTAGTTTTGCTAACATCATACTAATGGGGATGCCACACCATTTTTGGTTGCAAGGAGAGCTACTTTGAGCAATATTCTTGGCCCATCACCCAAAAAATATTGGAACATTAGACATCCCCAAAATAGAAAGGATGCTACACCATTTTTTTTGGGAGGGGGGAGAGGGCGATTCTTTAAATCTAGGAAGATTGTAGATTCCACCTAATTTGGTGAACCTTTTAACTTGTGCCTTCAAACAAACATCCACTTATCCATCATCATCATCTAAGGGGCTAAATGTTTGTTAGAGAGTCAATAGATTACCTTGGAAAGGGTGACCTCCCAAGATAAGAGGACCCCCCCAAAAAAAGGCATTACCCAAGGCATAGGAATGAGATCCTAGGGGGACTCTCTCCCTCCACACCCCCCTTTTGAATAATAGGTGATCCACCATAGTGACCAAAAACTATCACAATCTTCATCATCTCAACCACATTAACCCCTAAATGCCTCATTAGCTAAAAATGGCTTTCTTAATAAAACCAAATGGATGTGGACAATGGAAATAAGAATTTTGAATTGCATAGGGTTTTTGGTGAGTGTTCAAATGATCTTGTAAGTGAGGTTTTGATCAAATAAGTGCATGCATTGGGCCTCTAACTAGTGAACCTAAGTAGCTAAATTCAAACTTGCATCAATGAAGTCAGTAAGAATCATGTTTGGGTTGTAGCCTTGTATGGGGCTAACTCTAAAAATTTGAGTTGACCACAAAGTTGTAGCATTGCATTGGGCTCTCTTTAAAATTTGTTGCTTCTTTTCAAAGAGCTTCACCTTCAGAAATTTGCAAGGTTTAAATTTCTTTTCTTTTTTTAAATTTGAATTTAATTATTTTTTAAATCATTATTAATTGAAATATCATATTGTAGCTTTGAGTTTTTTTTTATGAGCACCTAACTTCGTTATTCTGAGTGTCATATTAGGATGCATGAATTAGTGCCATGTTGAAAGTTTGTTTTTAGTTGGTGAGCTTCAAATTCAACATTAGCTAAGCACCTACCTAGTCCTATATGAATTCAATCTAGCTTTTTTATTTAATCATCCTTTGCTTGATTTTGGCTACAACTTTTTCCAAACATTGTAACCATGTGTAAACATCAAATCCATTTATGGATGAGGAGATCAAACCTTGTATCTAACTAAGGTTTTAAATAGAGATAAAACAATGTACAAAAGGCTTAAACTCTTCATGTCATAGACAATATAAGTATGAAGAGAAATTTTTGGAAAAGATTCACTTTAGAAGGTTCAAAAAAGCTTTGTTGGCAAATGCTTTTACAAGGTTTAATTGAGAGGGAAGATTTGAATTAATCTTTTTCCATGAGGATGTTCATGAGGAGGATGGGTGAAAAAAGGATTATTATTACATAGGATATTTTAGAAATATGGAGAATATAGGATAAGAAGAACTTGGAGATGGAAATTATTTTGGGATTTTTTAATTTATTTTTCTTTTTTCTCGTAGCCAATGTATGTTCATTATGTTTGAAGTAATGAAGAACAATAGTGAATATGTTGCATTCTGATCATAATTGTGTATGTAAATAGTAGGATTATTAATGCACTTAGAAATGTATCAAGTTTGTGTTTCTTTTTATAGTATTTTAAATGTAAGGATTGAAGTGCAGATATGTGGAAGGAAGTTCAGTTTAGGAACTACAAAATTTAGTGCTTACCATATGGTTTATAGCCATATTTGGTGAAACATTCCTATGGATGAAAACCATATTTTATACATCTTTTTATGGAAAATCGTCACTTTGGCTACAACCCAAAAAATTCTTCAAAAAACAAGCAATCAAAGACTACATAGCCCTTTCTTTGAATTTTTGTCTTGTCATTCACACTTAGGGGTCAGTTACTTGCATTAGTTATTGGATACTTGAAAAAAAAATTGAAAACTTTGATAATCATGAAAAAATTGTCCCAATATTTGATGTGTCAAAGCAAATGGGTAATGTTCATGGACATGTGTGCCCTAAATCATATGGATAATAGTTTGATTTTTGTAACTAGGGATCAACAAATGCCACACAAATCCATATTTCCTAGTTACTTTAAGGTAATTACCTTGATTAATTGACCGACATTTATATACAATTTTTTGCACCATTAATGATTTCAATTTTCAATATTTCCCATGGTGGTCAAAAGTTTCCCATGAAGGGTTTTTCATTTGATTTCATATTGCATTACAAATTTACATTAAATTCTTACTTATTGGGACATGTATGGACCACACCATAAGCAACAAGAAAAAACAATGTGGATTAGTATTTTGACCTTAAATCCAATCAACATTGCAACTATGCACAATATGGTTTGTTTTCTCACCATGTGAAGACACAACTTGTGTTTACGAAAACATCTCCACAACCAATGTCAAAAAAACATTGACCAATAATGACACACTCAACCATTTAACTATTTATTGCAAATTTAATATTACCTTTTTTTATTGTTTCCAAGCAATTGTCATTGGTGTTGACTTATTCTTGGTTTTTACAAAAATCATTGAGTTCAGGTTTAATTTTTTTTTAAATGAAAGAACCTTTGGTTTCAAGAGTATAAAATAGCTTTCAAAAATTAAAATTTGCCGATTTTGGGGGTTTGGTCAACTTTTCGTGATAAACAATTCCAAGTTCAACATGTTCAACATTAACAAAGATCTCCAATTTTAGCTGTAGATCAAGCCCGATTCTAGCTTATTCTTGAGGATGGTTTCAAAATTGATTTCTAAACAATTATGTTTTTTTTGGATTTTGGTGTTTTCAAAATGTTCCCATAAAGTTTTCAAAAGGTGCCTATGGTGTTCCCATCAAGTTCCTTTAACTTCCCAATGGATTGTCAAAATTCCCAAAGTGTTCCCCCAACAAATTTTCAAAAATAACAATAGAAAACAACATAGGGAATAATTACGTACCCAACATTAATCTTCACACACACAAGCTCTATGTGGGCTTTTATCCTAAAAAGAAAACATCACAACACATTTGTGTAAAGGTTATTTTAGTGTTTCCATTGGAGATGCCTCTATATATTGAAGCTTATAATTAGAACCCTAGAACCTAAAACCCTACACATTATTTAAATTTGACCCTGGCCTAGGTACTTAACCCTATGACCTAGACTTTGTAAAAAACCCTTAAAAATTACTAAGTTCAATTTGTCATGTTTAGGTCCATGTAAACCCACTAGGTTTGGTCCTTGTTTGGGTCAAGAAAAGTTGTTCTTAATTTGTAGAATCGAGGTAACCTCAAATTTGTTGACATTGTTTTTTTCAACCATTGGATAATTTGACACCCAACTAATTCATATGATGAATCAAGCCGGCCCCCACACAAACTTACAATTTCATTCAACATCCCATAATTTATTCTCCAAAATGAACTCTAACCTTAAACCATGTTTCTTAATTTAGTTCCTATGCCACATTTTTTTACATTAACAAAATTGTAAGTTGCAAATTTTGTGGCAAACATCCAAGCATTATGCAAACATTTTCACATGTAATACACATTGAGACAAGCTATTCATTAGGGTGCGATCACAATCAAATGAGCCAACATGATTACTTTGCAAAAAGATTCTGACCTTTTTTTAGTCCTCATGACTTTTGCATGTAAGGAAAATTTTAAATGAAATCCTTTATATCTTGTTACTAAAAATACTTATAGTTTCTGTAGTACATCACATTTTTTATATTAATCTTCTTCAAATCACTATGTGATTTTTTTTAAAGTGTAAAACTTTTGTTAGATTATACATTTCATCTTGAAAATTTATCATAATTTCAATTCCTTCCAAAACATGTCAAAGTCTTTAGGTTTTTTTTATAATAATCATAAGCTATAAATTTGTTTTGTATGTCATGTTTATTACACACCATTTGCATGTTGTAAAGGACTTTTGAAATTGTAAAAGCATACATTGATTTTTTTTAATTCAAATTTCATAAATTTTTAATTAAGAGTGTTTTTTGAATGTGGGTAATAGGATATTATCATGTGAAGATTTTTATCATTAAATTTTTTTTAATTGAAAAAATCCTTGGCACAGTCCTTTGTAAAATGTATTACTTTCAATGTAATTGTTTATCAAGTTCAAAAGTCTTTTATTAAATTGAAACCCCAAAAATAAATTAAATGAAATTTTCATTTGAATTCCTAAACATTCATATTACTCATTTAGCACAACTTCCCATGATTAACATAACATTAAAGTGGCACCAAATAATGTTTTGTAACAAAATGGCCGCTTGATGAGCTTTTTAACTTGTTTGATTGTGATCACACCCATCACCACTATTTTTTCCAATAGAAATCCCCAAAATTTGAGCTTATGTTTTGCAAATCTAGGAAACCAAAATAAGAAAATGGCAAGCAAATCCACAAAACAAGGTTACATCAATTATTCCCAACCAAATGTTTTCCAAACAAGATATGCAAACAAGGTTATTGAAGCCTCCATACTTAAGATGTTCCTAAAATTCCATGGACATCACTTGGGATTAATGTTAACTTTAAACCTATATATAAATTATATATATATATAAATTAACAACCTCCTAAATACTAACAACACCACTATTGCCTCCTCCTACTACTATGATGACAATCAAACCAAATAAAAAAAACAACTAACCCACCAAACAAAAGCCAAACAAAAAAAATGTAAATTCCTTCTTCCCATGTTGTTCAAGTCAAAAACAACATTTCCAACATGTTGCAAAAGAATGCAACACTCTTAACACCCAAACCCACGAATATACTCAATCCTCACAAATGCACATTCAATTATTTTAACAAGGAACATTGCATTATAAACTAGAGTAACACAACATAATTTACATGAAATTTGCATTCATTTTCGTACTAATATATAGGCATTGGAGGGGATTCTTTTGTCAAAGGCTTTTGTGCCATCCACAAGCACCCTAACAAAACATTGTTTAGTATATGAAGTTGTTATCACAAGTATGTCATGGCCATCGATTCCAAACGAAAAAAAAAAAAAAAAAACAACACAAAAATTTTTAAAATTTAAAAATTTTTAAAAAACTCAAAAACAAAATAACACATCTCTTACAAAAAAAA
>Ga0116227_10010147_pt1 | contig 16619 bp, 11 predicted proteins | sample S1TSphgellanicum_FD_89693 | JGI IMG/M metagenome (GOLD analysis project Ga0116227, IMG submission 89693) | Host-associated microbial communities from peat moss isolated from Minnesota, USA - S1T2_Fb - Sphagnum magellanicum MG | ecosystem: Host-associated > Plants > Peat moss > Unclassified...
ATTTATTTAATTAAATCTTTTCCCCCACAAACCTTATATGTGTAAATATTATTTCTCTTTCAAAACTTTCTTAAAAAAGAGGCTCCCCCCCCCCCCCCCCCCAACGACATTCTACAAGGTTTTTTTGAAGTTTTGTGACTTGTAATGGAGGTTGGGAGAATGTTTGTGAACAAAGGTGATTATGAAAATAACCAAGATAGATGCGTGTGTGAGAATTGTGGGACCATTATAAAAGGTGAAACAATTTAGAAAATAAAAAGGTTTTGTTGTTGTTAATTTCTTCAATATGTTTTATTTTGTGGGTTTAGGTTTTGATATATTTGTGAGTTTTCTTGTGAGGTTGGGAGAATGTTCATGAACATAGGTAACCACAAAGATAGCCTAAACATTTGTGTGTGTGTGTGTGTGTGTGTGTGTGTTTTGTATTTAGAAGTAGTAAAAAACAATAACATCCCAACAATTGATCAAGGGACAATCGTTAATTGAATCAACATGTAATTGAATCATGGTCATGACAAATTTTACAATAGTTATTAGGGCACGGATTGAAAACTATTAAAAGGAGAAATTTGAAATAATATTTTAGTAATAATTGGTTATTAGAAACCTATAGAAACTAGGTAGCAAAAACAATGAAAAAGTTATGGAAAATACTTTCCAAAAGTAGTTATGTATTACCAAAAATACCTATAAGAATTAATTAAAAAACTATAGAAAACATTTACGTCATGTAGTTACCAAAATTACCTACCAAACAGTATCTTTTTGATAATTTCAAAAAAATATGAACGTTGATTGAAGCAAATAATATGTTGTTGGGTAGCTATTTCCATAGGCTACAAAATGAACATTTAAAACATTCAATTTGAAGTCTTTTTTAAGAAGTTAATTATGATTCATCAAAGTTTCTTACCAATTTTTTTATCAAATTTTATAGAATTGATTACTAAACTTCACCTTTTTTATTATTTTAGAGGTCAAATCACTTTCAATTGAGACAAATGATATGGCATTGAAAACATTTTTTAAAGGCTACAAGATAGATTCTTAAAATGTTCAATTTGAGCTTTATTTTTAAAAGTTATAAATTTTTAAAATTTTGTCACTAAAAGGTTTGATTAGCACCAATCAACAAGGATGATTATACCACTTTGATATGTGCGTTACCTTAGTGCATTTTGGACAATGATTGACTTATGAAAGGTCATGGAAAGTTTTACAAGGGGTATCAACTTGCCTTTGAAATCAACATTACACCTATTGAAAGGACAATGCACACTTTTTACAATTTTACAAATTGGATGGCACCAACTTTGAAATTAATATTTAAGACCTACTTTAAAACATTTGTATGTTTTGTTCTTGTTTTTTCTCAACATTTTTTAAAGGATTTCCATTTGAGGATTTTCGAACATGTCTTAAGACTTTTGTATTTAGTTTGTTTGAATATATATTAAGTACCTTTAAAACAAAATCTTGCTTTCAAACTTAAGTTGTGCATTATTCTATTGCCAAATTTGCTACATAATTTCTTAGATCTTTTTTATAACTTGCACTATTTGTGGTAGATACTTCTATAGTAAATAATGGATTGAAATTCATGCAAGTTTGAGTTTTTTCTGTTATTATTGAAACTAATTTTAATAAAATATTTCTACAAATGTTTTTCCTATTTTGTATTATAGAAGTTGAAATATTTGTTCTATTAGAGTATTTTTCCTAGCTTTACCAAAAGTATTGAAGCAAATGGCCAAGGCTACATAATTTATTACAAACTACAAATCACACTTCATAACTTCCTACTAGAATTGCAACCTTTCATACAATATGTTGTTCACGAGTCTTTACATGTTATCATTGATGTGAACCTAGTGCTTTGGGTTGTTTTCCCAAATGAAACCTTTAAGGATGTTTTAAAAATGGTCAATAAATGCATTGAACAATAGTCTAGAGTCCAACTTTGGTCTTGATATTAAATAACAAAGGGAGTTTTGAGGATGACACACAAATTGAAAGAGGTTTTACAACACAGAACACTAATTGGGTTGATTGTTGCATTAACTATCATGATTATAACAACCCAAAAACTAATACACAACATTGTGTCACAAATTGATAATTTAACAAGAAATCGCATAAGATTTTTTCACATATGTTCACAAGATTAACAATGACTAGATTGATTCATGTCATTATGATGAGATAGCAAAACATATTAAATGAGAATAATCTTAGTTGTGATACAAGGATGGAGGTAAAATTGTCAACAACACATGGGCAACCTTTGCTAGAGTTTGGGAGAAGTGTCACAATTCACTTTTGGGTTGCAAACTCACAATAACAAGTTGCAAAAATTGTTGATTACATATGAAAATGATGCATGTCCCCATTATGTTGGAGTTTGGGCAAAAGTGACGAGGAGAAAACAAATTTCAATAAAAATTCTTCACAATAGCATGGAAGTGTAACAACATTTCAACCTAAGCATTGATGGTTTGGCTCACAATAGGACTCACTCCCTACATCATTGAACTTTATCAAAACCTAAGGTAGTTGCAAGTTAGGGTGGCTTACTTTTTGCATCACATTCAATTTTTTACATAGTGTACTGTATTCAAATGACACAAACATATAGTAAATGTGACCAAAAAAATTATGGATTAAGATTGTTAACTTGAATAAAAATATGTAAAAATGATGAAATTTAATAAATGTACACCAAACATATAGTAATGAATTTTCGAAATGGAGTCATGGACTAAGATCTTGAATCTACATGAAGATTCAAATGCATTTTTCAATATCATTTCATTTCAAAATGTCTTATAAGGATCCAATATGTGATACACGTTTTGAAAAAAAACATGAATTCCAAAAAATTACAAAAACCTAAACTACCTATGAACTTTTAAATGGTTAAATTTGGACCTTATTTCAATCATTTTTTGTTTGATTGATATTTTTTTCCTTCTAGAATATATATCAAAAACTTTCTTGATTAGGTTCTTGTTCATTTGAACTTTGTTAGTTTATTAGTCATCACATAATGCCTGCTTAACATTGTTTTCATGGTTTTTCCATTTTGGTGTTAAAATATGGATTTTGTGAAGTTTTGTATTCATTGAAAATGAATGACGTTAACTTACAACCACCCCCTAAATAAATAAGTTGGTTTTCATCGTTTGGACAATGTATTTAAAAAGGAATACAAGCATATGTTGAACAAGACATTCTCACATAATAATTTTTTTTCACTTTATATGATGTGTGAGAAAAAAATGTATTTGAATGGTTCAAATCACAAAGGGATTTGGTAATGTGACATTGTTGACCATGAGAAACCAATTTGTGTTGTTTATAGTGCAAGTAACACATCAAGTGCACATACATGAATCATCTTTTGAAGGAAGATACTTGGAATCTCTTTTGTGTGCATGCATAAAGGGAATCATTAAACATTTCCCATGGATTAGAAAGGTTCGTTCATGCAATGGCTAATGAATCCAAAGATCTTCCAAAGTCGTTTGTCTTCCCAAATGATGCCAACACATATTTGAATTCAAGAGGTCACATAAAATTGAAATCCTCTTCAAATCTTCTTTTTGAAATTGATATGGTTTCATAAATTTCTTAATGTAATTGACACACAATTTTTCTTTAAAAACTCAATAGGTGAAGATTGAATTTCGAGTTTTAGAATTAATGGAATTGGAAGTGATTTCATGGAAAATTTATATGATCATCGAATGTTTTTTGGATAAATTGAAGGATTTGACAAGCAAATGAAAACATATTAGGATTCCAACCTTATGTCAATTGATTGTCACTAATATTGCAGAGTGATGTAGAGTTCAAGTTTTATACTATTCCATAGAACCTTCTAAAAGTTCACTAATTGTTTATAACCTTTACCAACTTGGTCATTTAGAATCTTATGTCAATTCAACTTTCTAAAACCTTCTACAACTTTCACAATGAAGACGTTTACAACCTTCCAAACATATACCTTTTAAAAAAATTTAATCTCTTGTAAATTCTTATTGTTTAAGACATGCAATCTTAGGAAGGATGCATATTACTTGTTGGGATTATTGATAAGATGGTCAATATTGAATAAAATAATGGTGTTGGATGTGAAGTATCTTAAATTGCAAAATTCATGATGTGACCATAAAAAACTTGTCATCACCCCACATAATTCAACACAATACTCCAAAAAAAAAGCAAATTGTCTTTTATCAAACATGTCAAAATCTTCAAGATTCCCCCAAGATGCACGGACTATTAAAATTAAGGTCCCATTGAAGCACATACATTATCATTGATTGAGAAAACAATGAGCAAATATTATCCCATGTTTCTTGGGCCCAATTTACAAACCCCACTTGTTGGTGGAAATCATATGTTGGACGTTTTACCAAAAATAATTTTTTGGTTATTCAAAATATTATGGTATTGGATTTGAATAATAATATTAGATCCCAATTTTTTCCATAAGAAGTTGATAGTTTAAAACATTTTGTGCAAATCTTGATTTGTTAATGTTAATAAAACTAAAGAGTTACCAAGATCAACAAAGAATCTACACATACTAGAAAGTTTCCAAGTTGTTTCAATTTGCAAGAACTACCAAGATCTATAAAGGATCTACACATGTTAAGTTTCAATTTTCATAATTGTGCCAACTTTAAATATTTGCCTTCTACAATATTGATTAATATTTGAACATTTTAACACCTTGACCTTGAATGGTGTGAAATATTAGATTGGATTGGTTGCACCATGCAATGGATACCATCATGCATCATCATATGTTTGAGTGAAGAATTGAAAGTTGCATGATTGGAAAGTGTATGTGGGTTGGTGATTTTAACAAAATAAAAAATATTCCAAACTTTCAAGCATATGATGTCGTAACCCTAGCTTTGGGCTCGTGACCAAGGCAAGGGCTTACCAAGGTGCGAGCCAAGAGTGAAGTTCGGGAGTCACCTTTCATGCTCCTAGGAATGTAGGAGAGTGTGAAAGAATGAACCCACACATTCCCAAGTGAGCTCCCATTTTGGGAATTGGAGTCCCCATGGACTCCCAAATCTTCAGAAGGCAATTATAGGGGTAAAAATTTATTAGATTGAAAAATTCATTGGAAAGTTTTTGTACGTAAAAAGCTCGCATGACCCATTTGGGTACTCAAAACATAAGTTATGGTCAAAATAAAAGGTCGAGAGTCAAATTGTCAATTTGACTCTCAATCATTAAAAGTCAGAAATCGCCCTGATTTATTTATGTGTAAGTCATGTGTCACATACTGTTGAAAATATCTTGATGAAGGCTACAACTTTGCTTTAGACTTCATTTTAATCAAAGGTCTACACAAGAAGTTATGGGCTTCCAAAGTAGCGGGAATCCCAATTTAAGGAATTTCGGGACTCCCAACTTGGGAGTCCTGGGACAAAATGACACTTGGGTGCAGGCCCCATGGGCAGGCATAGAGAATATTATAAGGGGGAAGGTGATGGCTTCCCCCAAGTCCGGGCCATGGTGAGTTTTGTGAATTTGTGTTTGTTCGTGGTTTATCCATGCACCAAAAGTGTTCCAACTACGCACTAACAAACTTATTATTTGGTTTATGCAGGTCCATGTGAATAATTGACCCACTTATCATTTGTTTTAATCCCATCTCAGAGCTCTAGCACACCCCTCTACCCACGAAGTGTTGTGAGCTAGAATGACGCACCCCTAGGCTCCTTAATGGATTCAAATGTTAGCCTAAACTGAAAACAATGAAAAAACAAGGAGTTGGGGCACGCTCCCTAGCTCACAGCACTTTGAGGGGTAAAGGGACATGCTGGAGCTCCGGGATGGGACTAGGAAGAGACAAACATTAACTACTCACACGGACTTGCACAAAACCAACACAAGGTGGTTAGTGCATAGTTGAAACACTTTTGGTGTTAGGACGAACCACGGGCAAACTCGGACTCATAAGACTCACCACAGCCTGAACTTGAGGGAAGCCACCACCTTCCCCCTTATAGTATACTTTGTGCTTCTCCACGAGGCCCACATCCAAATGGCTTTTTGTCTCGGGACTCCCAAGTGGGAATCCCGAAATTGTCAAAGTCAGGACTTTCGCGATTTTGGAGCCCCATAACTTTGTGTGCATAGCTCTGATGGAGATGAGGTCTAAAACAAAGTTATAGCCTTCGTTGAGAGCTTTCCAACAATATGTGACACGCCACCTGCACGCAAGGTAATCGGGTCGATTCCCGACTTTTAATGGTCGGGAGTTAAACTACCAATTTGACTTCCTTTCTTTTGGCCATAACTTGTGTTTCAAATGTCCAAATGGGTGATGCGAGCTCATTTCAGACATCTACGTTTCAATAAATTTCCAATGATATAGAAAACTCTTCGAGCCATTGGGTTTTTAACCCTTGCAATCACTCTTTGAACATTCAGGAGTCCACCGGGACTCCAACTCCCAACATAGGAGTTCACTTGGGAGTGTGAGAGTTCTTTCCCTCACACTCTTTTGCACTCCCGGGGCATGAGAATGAGAGTCCTGGATTTAGTCTTGCCGCGCACCCTTGCAAGCCCTTTGCCTTGGTTGCGAGCCCAAGGTTAGGGTCGCAACATAGAGAACATACCCAAACTCCTTGTCTTTTCGTTGTTTTCACCTTTGGATTCGCAATTAAATCTATCAAGGAGCTTGGGGGTGCATCATATGAAATTCCTCCCAAAGGAATTCTACAATATGAATTTATTGGTCTATTTCAAACTTACATGGAATGACAATATAAAGGAACTACCAAATTCAAAAGGGGGAGCTACAAGTGCTCAAGTGGATGTAAGGCATTGTAGTGGGTTAAATCAGGAAGTTAATACCATCAAAAGTGGTTGCAAATGTGGACAAAGATGTGAAAGTAGCTTCCATGGAAAATGTATGCAAGCTAGTTGTTTTATGCAACCTCCACATATGTAGTTTTTTGTGAGATAGTTTGGAATTGCCTCATTGCCTATTTACACTTGTGAAAATGCAAAGATTTTCTATCAATGGTTTTGCTTAATTAGAATATTTTCCAATCAAGAAGCAATCACCAGTTGAACTTGAGGATTTCAAAATGAATTGTTGTGATTACCATCATGGACCACATCATTTCTTCAACTCAAGAAATTCAAGATGGAAAAGTGTCCCAAATTGAACAACTTTCTTGTGTTGGATGCTCTTTGAAAGCTAAGATGGCTTTTTATACTCAATTCAATCACAAACCTTGCACAATCGTTCACATGTGCAAGTGCCTTTCTGTTGTTGGAGTGTTTTTTTTTGCCAAGAGCAAATAGTTGTAGTTGCATTTTTGTAGTTGAAGGTGCTTACAATGCCCAAGTTAGCATCATTGAATTTGAAAAATTGCATGAGCCTTGAAAGATTGCCTATCTCTTTGGATGTCCTTAAAGGAATTGAGACTCTTTGGATCTTCAACAACACATCACAATTTTTGTGGCATGAACTTCAAGAACATTGATCATTAGGGGAAATTGATATTGAAGGTGGAAGGTTGTTGGCCCCCAAAAAAAGCACTAAAGGTGCTCTTTGATAGATTGGGAACTTTTCCCACCAAATTGATTAAAGACTGTTGATGCGACCTTTAGCAATTGAATGTTTGCAAAGCTATTGGAGAATCAATAGCTCTGCAAACATTTCCTAAGGAGAGAAAAGTCCAGAGAGGTGTACATTAAGAACTATGTGTACCAATGTACAAAGAATCAAAATACAAAGTTGTCTTAAATAAACTTTCATTCACCACTTGGACCTAAGATTTTTGTGTGAATGTTTGCATGTGTGTAATGGCATAACAATCAACTAGCAATCTCAACTTGTCCATCCCAATAAGCCACACTGCCATCATGACCTGCATAGAAGGCCACCAAAGGTTGAATGTAAACACAAGAAAAAACATGGCTATCATTAGAATACTATAAGTTTTCCGGTATTTCTTTCTCAACTTGTGGTACATATGTCAAAGCATTTAAATTCTAAAACATATGAAACATTGCAACACTTATGGCCATCTCTAGAACTTATCCAGCCTCTTAATCAATAAATATTCAAGTGCATTGGGGGAGAAAGCAACCTTGGGAAATTGAAAAGCTTCAAGAGATTGTTCAACTCACAAGTATGACGGCAAGATTCAATGATAATCCTTCATTTGAAAACACAAAAATTGTAAGAAAACAATATAAAGCAAATTGCCAATACATGCAGTTGGCAAAATATGGGTCACAAAAACATTTGGCAGCACTTTATACTGCATTCCCAATTATGGTATTCTTATGACAACACCCAATAGCAAGTGCACCACAGGAACCACCATCTCATACTATTGTTGTTGTGATGATCAGCACAGCAAGATCAAAGATCTCTTGAAGATTATGAACAAAGGCCTCCTGCCACATGCCACCCAATTACCAATACAAAATGTGTGGGAGGATCCCATTGTATTTGTCATATTCAACTCTCACAGATTTGGCATCTTCCTAACCCACAAACGATCCACTACATTCTCAACTCTCACCATCCCCAACCCACATACATCCAACTTTTAACCCCAAACTCATCTTTCTCAATTAGCTCCATTTTCATTGAGTGTCCAACTCTATCAACTTTTCCAAACCACATACATATGATTGGAGATGGATGATTGAAGCAACCCAAAAAAAGTCTTTAGTGCATTCAACTCTGACTTTCCATCCCACCCAACCACACATATCACCCATCATCTTTTTCAACTCTCAACTTCCTTGACCCACATATCATCCAATTTTTATCTGCACCAACTTTTTTGAATTAAATATTTTCCAAAAAAGCTCCATTTTCTCCCAACAACCACCATTGCAAATGATTGAAGGAAAACTTCCATGGACAAGCTCTAAAACCTCTGATTTCTTTCTTTCTTACTTAACTGCTTCAACACCATGACTTTCATGACTTGAAAAGGCCGGCAACTAAATACGCATCAACCACCTAAAATGACATGAAGCTCACTGTCAACAGCCACACTGTCTCCATTGAGCCCAACAGTATCACAAAATACCCATAAATAATAATGACATGTTCTTCTAGCCTGTTGAAACCCTAATACCTAGAGCAAGATTTTGCTAGAACACCTAATTGTCTGGCATGCTATGGCTAAATATAGATATCACATTCACTACAGCCACAGCCAGTTTTGGAGTTAGAAGTTTAGAAATTGAAATTGACTTTACAAACCAATAAACTCCTCCATTGCACAATTCACTCTAAACTGCCAAGCCAGAGCATAGGTGGGTGTGCACCAGAGATTACTAAAACATTTGCTTATTAAGGAATCAACATGTATCAAACTAGAATGGACACACTCAACAATTGCAGAGTAAAATTCCTGAAAGCTGACTAGGAAGATCATCCTGAACATGATTGAACACACACGTTTCCGTTCAATTGTAACAAATGCTGATTAGCCACAACTTGGGCGCCATCAGCTGCAGGAATTTCAAAGCCCTACAACTTAGCTTTGCTTTATCTGCCACATATTTGCCACTCAGTTGCAAATCAAGGATTTTAAGGGCGTATATCTCTTGTACAGAAACTGAAAGAGAGAGAGGGTATTGATAGCCCAATCTTCTACAGTAGCTTTTTCCTCTCAAAAAAAGATTTGAGATGCCACAACTGCCAGCCTGCTACACCAAGGCATACTAGGAGTGACATGATTCCAAACCATGCCACCCTTGAATTTGTAACCTCATTCAGGTCACGCATTTCTGCCTCCCTGCAAACAATCCAGCACCACATGAAAAATATTTCAGCTCATCTGACAGCTATGAAAGGACATAATTATTTTAAGGAATTTTTTGTCTGCTAAAGCATTTTTCCAAATTTCCAGATGCACTCTGGCTTGTGAACATTGTTCTGCAGCCTATCTATCTGAAGGAAACAAGAAGCAGGTTTTAAACTCATGATAAAAAAACCTGCAACAGCCAAAGCAAAACTTAAGGGTCTGCTTTTCTAGGTTCATTGCTGATGTAGCTTGTACCATTGATCACCTGCACACAAAATTCTAAGGTTCCCAGCAAGCACTTGGCAGGCACATCATTCTGGCATGTCAACACTATCCATTTAGCCCTTACATCCAAATGGTGATTGCATGCAAGAGAGTGCACATCTTTGTCATTGAGGAAAACAAATCTGCTGCATCTACTTTGCTCAAATACTAATTCTGTAGTTGACAAATAAAAGCTTCTGCAGGTCAAGATGTGAATTAGTAGCAACCGAAGCATACCCTCCAGCACTAGAATATGTGGGGGAAATCATCACTCACAAATACCCCTTGGGAAACTAATGCAGATCTCCATCAGCTCCCTGAGCATATGATCTACATACCAAAACAGATCCAAAACAGATGGTGAGTCAATGGAAACCTTGTGCTATTACCTGTCTCTCAAGTAGAGCATCTCATGGTGTATTGACTCCACAGCCTCCTCCAACTTTCTCAGCTCAAGCTCCATTCCCTGCAATCAATAGAAATTTCTCAACATGTTAGGTGATTAAAACTGGGGGAAAAAAAAAGCTGCAGTGCAAAGCCAAGGAACCATATGTATGTTTCCAAAGACTGCCAAGAAAACAACTCCACCACAACAATATTTTGAAAGTAACCTTTCTGTCAGTTCCAGCAAAACAAAACTAACACAACAAGAATCAAGTCTATGAGATTGCTTAAAAAACCTTTACAACAACACATTTGAAGGTAAGGGTTTTGTATCAGAGTTGCAGCAAAACCAAAATTATAAGAAATGAGTCCATGAGATTGCTATAAAAAAAACCTTTGTGACAACAACACATTTGAAGGTTAACTGTTTGTGTCAGAGTTCCAACAAAACCAAACCTGGATGATGAGTGCATTCTGTTCTGCCATGCAAACCAAGAGCAACTGAAGAATCATAAAGAATGGATGGAGCATCTTCAAAAGAAAATGAGAAAAGCATTCCCAAAAGAATTTACAGGCTATACCTCCAGCTTGTCTTTCTTAGCAATTGATGCCCAGTCCTTTGCACCAACTCCTGTCTTCCAGTCGAGTGCAAGGTTGACATTGGCATTTGGAAGTGCATTTTGCACCCAGAAGCAGGCCATGAAATTGCCTGACTCCTTTGATGTAAATGCAAACTGACCAGATACCACATTCTCCTGATGGTGCAACTGCTTTCCATATGGTGATGTCACCTGGAAATCCAAATTGCATTTGAGCAATACATTTCAACATATCAGCTACATCTGATCAGTTTCCTCTTTCAGAGAAACCCCAGAGGGAAGGGAGGGAGGCAACAGCCCCCATTACACTCTCTTTGAGAAGACATAACAGCTCTGGCTATATCTGCAGATCAAAACATGACATATACAAGAAAAAATGATTACAGAATCAATCCTCCGAACAGGCCAATTTCTAAATTTATGAAGGCCCAGACATATCCAGTGTCTACGGGAAACCCCCTTCGCTTTCTCCACGACCTGGCAGGAATCCAGTTCTCTTCCCCTAGGCCGATCCTAGGTCAATAGTAGGAATTTGCACCATGTCCGGTGACCATGGCCGCAGCGGTCACACCCATTTCCCAAAAACAAAAGCGACAACAATATCATGAGCATGAGAGAGAGAGAGAGAGAGAGAGAGAGTCGCTGATCATGTGGGTGACACAAACCTTAATAGTAATGCGAAGGTTCTCTTCGGAAGAAGAGACGATCTTGTAATCACCGACGACCAGGACATCGCTCTGAATCTCCTCAGCGACACACTTGGTGGTCCTGCTGCTCACCTCGAACTGCACTCCATCCACAAACCGCCATGCGTGCAGACAAAGCAACAGCAGGGGAAGAAGGATTTCACACAAAACGACCTTGACCTCCATAGCTACCACTATTTCACCAAGCTAACAACAACCCCAAAAAAAAAAATTCCTTACAGATACACACAAACTCTCCCTCTCTCTCCGCCCCTCTCCCTCCTCTCCCTCCGTCCCTCTCTCTCTCACTCTCTCTCTCCAAAACTCGCTTAGCGGCTACAGAGGCAGAAATTAGGGTTTGGCGCTCTTGGGGGAATTTTTTCCTTTGTATTTTGGGGCCTTTCTTTGCTTTGAAAATTCTGTATTATTTTAGAATAAGTACAATCCTTACTAGTGAGCAACCTTCTTTTCTATTGCAAAAAAAAAATCGCCAAAAAGAGAAATTTAAAAAAAAAAAATTTAATACTTGAAAATGAAGTGATTTTGCAGGTTTTCAATAGCCAGAAGTGAGGAATAAAAATATTTTCAAAATAGCCAAATTCTTGTATTGGGTAGTCAAAAAAGACATAGAAGAATCCTCCTATAGTCAAATTTCTGCCTCCATAGTCAATAGAGCATGGAACCATGTGGGTAGAATTTCCTCATTTTTTGAGGAAGCTTATGAAGAAGGTGCCTCCTCCTCCTCCTCCTCCTCCTCTCCTTCTCAAATGGATCTGGGCCGTTTAAAATACTACCAGATCTTTCTTTTAAGCACTGAAATAAGGACTTTGAACATGCCAAAATGTTTTCCAAATTCACATCCCACAAATTCTCTTGCAAATAACATCAATGGTGGAATTCTCTCTCCAATACATAAACATGTAACATAAAAATGTAATAATAAGTGGGAAAAAATCAAATAAGTTTTTTACTTCTGGAAAATAATTCAATTAGAATTCAATTTTTTTAAAACCTAAATAAGTTTTAAAATTTTCATGGCATAATTTGCAAAGGAGAAGTTGTATGAATAATGCAAAATAAATTATAATTTAATTTCGAAAAAAAAAAAACCACCTTCCTTGAAGTTTCCCCATTTCCATTTGAAGTCAATATATTCCTTTGGGAAAAAAAATTCACCTCCATTTGGTGTAAATCAAAAAATTTTTTGAAAGAAAATTTGTTATCAATTGGAAGGGTGTTGTGTTAAAACATGTCTTTTACAACTTGTCTTATTTTATTGTAATAACATAAGTAATTTAAAAATAATATAAATAACTTTTAAAACGATTAAGAAAATAATTATAGTTAAATAAAACCAATTGTAAAAAACATATTTTGGCATTGTGGTGTTGTTAGTCTTTAGTCAAATGTTTGCAATGTGCACTCAAGAAGACTTGGGTTATTTAAGATACAAAATGGTACCTTATAATCATGTTGTGCAAGCATATAAGGGTATAATGAGCAACTCATTTGGGTATAAGTCTTAGTACTAAAACCCATGCCAATTTAGTATAAAGTCTTGTCAATACCCAAGCTCGTATTTACATGAGTCTCATCTTTGCATTTGCTATATCTTTAACTCATAACAAACCAACCTGGTCTTGGCATCCATTATACTACGATTAGTGCTCAAACCTAGAAATTTGTTTTAGTGAATTACACCTAGGTCTTGAATATTTCCTTTGATATTTAGGAGCTTGGTTTGTAATGCAAATGAAGGTCTTAGATATTTCTCATTAAAGTTAGGTGATTAATAATGAGTAATAAGGAAAGGGTAATGTTGCAAAATGCAAATTGGTGTTGTGTTCTAAATAATGAGGAAGGAGATTGTCATTGAACTTCATTTAAAAGCTAAAGATTTCATGTGTTAGTCAATTTGGTATTTTTTAATTGTCACAAAGACATATCAAAACCAAGGTTGATACACCTTAGGTATCAAGTTTTTAAAAACTAAGATTAATGTTAGATTTATACTCATGATCATGTTTTTGGTTTTGATATAAGATTTGTACCCATTTTGATCATAGTTACTTACTTGAACCATACTTGTACCCATCTCAATGACATTGGACATACCAATATCAATTTAATTTGTGTAAATTCCAATACTTGCCCAACACCTTTTATAACCTTTCCTTTAAATGACATGATTGTATTATGACTTGCACATTATGGCTACACAAATGATTTTGATTAATTATACGATTTTACATGTTTAATTCACAAAATCAAACTTAAATGTAATGATTGCTTTTTTAACATTATGTTAAAACATGATATTTAGGACTAAAGTTGTAATTGTCATTCATGCCACATATGACTACATTGTCATGTAATCAAATTGGGCACATTGTTTTTAACACTAGTCATTGATGTGGTCACAATTTCGAATGTTATTAGCAACTATATCTTCCATGATTGTAGTAATCATGTAAAACATACCTAACATAACTATCTAACCTAAATAATTAAGTTAACTACATATTATAACCTACCTTTCCTACTTGTTTATTTAATTACTTAGTTTAACCTAGGCTAGGAAGGTTAGGTTAGGTACCTTAATTAAGTCAGGCTAAAAATTTAAAAAGTTAGCTTTAAAACATAGCCTAAATTAATTAACTTAAACTATGTAGTTTACTTAGGCATCACCAATGATTATGCTAATATGTGTCCCAAATTCATTTTGTTTCACTACATTTTGAACAAACTTGGACAAATTTACTTTTAAAAAATGAAAATGGCCAACCCTTTATTAAATGGAACCAATTATTACAAACATGTGAATTTAGTAATAATTAATCAACTAAACTAACATAAATTATATATATATACCCCTATATATAGGTCGATATTATATATAAATTGGTCCATAATTTTAACAAAACCTTGGCTCACCATATGGGTTTTATGAGAGGTGCTAAAATCTTAAATTTCACCAAAACCAATAGAACTAGTATAATAATTATCTTATATCATATATTTTCCTATAATGATATGTTTTGAATACGGAGGATTAACAAACAAATACCAAACTTCAAACACATTGCAGGTTTGGTAGTTCGACTGTTGTTACTAACTAAAATATTTTGAGCCAAAAGGTTATGGAAGAAATTAAATAATGGATTTATAATATAGTGACCAAAGAAATGGTCTATATTGAAGTGACCATAAAAGAGTTAACATTGCAAGTAGTTGAAAACACCTGTCGCAACCCCACTTGGAGGGAGTTGTGAGGTCGCCATTCACACTCTCGAAAATGGGACTTGGGAGTCCTTTGGGACTCCCAAAAATTCAGAGCACGATTACAGGGGACAAAACACTTCACATTGAGGCGTTTTTTATACCGTTGGAAAGGTCTTGAAATATAGATGTCCAAAATGGCCTCGCATGAACCATTTGGACATCTGCAACACAAGTTATGGTCGAAAGAAGGGTCGGGAGTCAAATTGACAATTTGATTCCTGACCACTAAAAGTCGCAAATCAACCCGATTCCGGTGCGTGCAGGTGAAGTGCGACACACCGTTGGAAAGCTCTCGAGAAGAGCTACAACTTTAATTCAGACCTCGTCCTGATCCGAGTTCGGGGCGAGGAGTTATGAGCATCCAAAGTCTCGAGAGTCCAAACCGGGATTCCAAACCGGGATAATTTCGGGACTCCACTTTGGGAGTCCCAGGAAAAAAAGCCATTTGGATGCAAGTGCGGCGGAGAGCTGTAGAGAATACTATATGGGTGAAGGTGGTGGCTTCCCCCGAGTCCGGGCTGTGGTGAGTCAAGTGAATCCAAGGTAGCCCATGGCTTGTCCCAACACCAAAAGGGTGCAAAATGAGTTCTAACTAACTTGTGGGTTGGATTTGGATGCAAGACTATGTAATTGAATAAGCTTGTTCCTCTTCCTAGTTTATCTCGGAGCTTTCAGCACGCCCCTCTCACCCCCCCTTTAGTGTTGGAAGCTGGGAGCGTGCCCCGAGTCCAGAAATTTCGCAATTTGAATGACTTAGTCCCAACTTGGGGTTAACTTGGGACTTGGGAGTGTGTCAACACCACTAATGTGAGGGGTTGTATTGATTAACATTTGGAAAAAATGGTATTTGTGATATTAATGGACATTAACATTATGTGTGTTTATTGATCTTAGGACTAGGTTTTACAAATGGCTTTGTGGTTTAATAGCTTGTTGTTTAACAAAGTCACCTTAGTGGCTAATTTGTTTTATTGGTGGATCCTTTCACATTTTTCAACAAAAGGAATGAAATAAAGGTTGTTGTTATTTGACACCTTGAAGTTTTAAAATGTTTGGTTACATAGGCATGGCCGAAAATAGTAAAGTATTTTGTGTGTGATGGGTGGGTGCACACAACAAAATTCACTAAACACATGGCTTCATAATGTGCAAAAAATATGAAACAATAGTAAGGTTTTTTTTGCTTATGTTAAAATTACATGACATTAATAACAAATCAACAAGGCTGTTGAAGCCTAGGATTCCTCGTGCCACCTTTAACTATGTGTTTTGGGGTTCTGATGGAATGGGCCTAAATGAGGTTCTTGCCATTTGCAAGTCACTCAAGCTTAAAGATCAAAATTCTACCATTTGTAACAAAAAAAAATGCATCTAAAATATTTTTGGGTAACTTGGGTTTGGAAGGTCCATGAGTAATTTGGATTGCAAACTTGTACATCAAAAAATTATTGTTTATATATATATATATATATATATATATATATATATATATATATATATATATATATATATATATATACATATATTTGTTAAATACATATAAAATGAGAAAGCCCACCTCTTTGAGAAAGAGAGTTGTATAACACAGA
>Ga0116227_10010148_pt1 | contig 16617 bp, 9 predicted proteins | sample S1TSphgellanicum_FD_89693 | JGI IMG/M metagenome (GOLD analysis project Ga0116227, IMG submission 89693) | Host-associated microbial communities from peat moss isolated from Minnesota, USA - S1T2_Fb - Sphagnum magellanicum MG | ecosystem: Host-associated > Plants > Peat moss > Unclassified...
AAAAGAGCTAAAAAGGAAAGCTCATGATTTGAAGAACCAAGATGCAAGCTTGGGTCCAATGCAGCTCCAATTCTAGGACTCAATTTGTTTCAAATGAGTCCAAAGTGGTTCCTAGGAATTTGAACTCTAGACCTCATCTAAAGTGGGCATTACTCATCTTTCAAGGAAAGATATGTGTGCTGCATTGATTTAGGTCCATGAATTAAATGGATCCCATTTCATATTTGATGAAGATATTCTTACTTCACCATTTATTCGTATATCCAATAATTATTCTATTCAGATGTCAATTTGTGTGAAATGTCTTCAAACGTTTGAAAAGCTCAATGAACATGTATGCAAGTTCCCAAGTTTAAATATTTAGCTTAAGCTTGTTGACTAGTCCAAGAACAATTGTCCTATTTTTTTTATTGTAAGTTTGTGTTGACATGAAGTTCCATCAACTTTCTCTTGGAATGAAGCCTAAGATTTATTGGATCTAGAAATTTGATCCTAGAGCATTTGTAGAATTATGGGACAAATATAAAAAGTATCATTAAGTTGAAACCATACTTCATTGTTCAACCTAGAAATTACCTAATAATAATGCTTTAAAAGCAATAAATACTAGTGAATGCCAGGCTATGGCAGGTCTAAGTTAATATTTGTACCTTTTGTGTTTAACATCAATAATTGGATCACTTGCCATTGTTCTATTAGTTTATGTTTGTATGAATATCATCAACAATTGGAAAATCCATGTATTCGGTCTTTGAGATGTGTCACTTATTTGAAGTTGGGTTTCAAGTCTAAGTCTTCAACATCAATTCCTACTTTAGCCAGCACTTGTTTCAGCACTAAAAGTAATTGTGTTGCATTGTTGTAAATGGCATACAAAATTAGTGAAGGAACACCCAACAATTTAGCAATTCCACTTGGCACTTGATTCAAGCACAATGTGTATATATAGTTTTACAATGTCATCTTGCAATACAAAGATTACAAAGTTGAATGAAAACAAAAAGGTGTGTATGTATACAACATCATACGAAACCTTGCATCTACATCTCTTGATGTAAGTAGAATGGGAGGTTACATTGTTTGCTTGTCATTGCAAATAACTCATAAATTGAAATTTATAATTATTATTTTGACCCAAAAAGAAAAGCAAAACATTTTTCATAACATCTTGAGGGGCTTGGTAAGTTCAAGGGCACAAATTTTTCCATGAAGGTCAAGTTGGATTTTTATTAACTTTTATGAAGATATTCACTTTGCTCACCAAGGAATAGCCAACCCACACAAGATTCTTGATGAGATAACACAAAGATAAAAATAATGGCATGAATTCCACAATTCTTGTTTGAATGAAAATTCTTTTAACATAATATACAAAACGCACAATTTCAATCAAACCAATATGTACAAACAAATTACATGGAAGCATTAATTGAAAGATCTTGAAACTTGCATATTTACAAGGAATCACAATTCTTTATCACCAAATTGACTAAAAAGGAAATGATAATAGATTTTTTTATTAAAACTAGGTTTAATAAATGCATCATATTACACCGTGCATCATGTGTTGCCTTTTCCTTTTCATATTAGTGATCTTCTTATTCTTTTTCTTTTTTTTGTGCTAGTAATGGAACCTAGGAGCCTCTTATTTTAAGCCACTCCACTTGATAGCAAGTATTCAATAATTGACAAGTTTCTCTATCCTATAATTTGGTGGAGCATCATGTTTCCCATTTTTGCAAAAAGACACAATATAAAACATTGAAAAAACTTGTTTCATTATGTTAGAGGTTCAAAGTCTAGAAATTTGTCAAAGAAATTACCTATATTTATTGTCAAAATTTTGTTAATCAATGTTTTAATTGCCAAAGTGGGTTTTGAAAAATAAAATAATTTTAACCTAAAAAGGTGTTATGGTATAAGGAAGGTTTTACAAAGGTTTACACTGGAGGAATATTATGGCCAAACTCTAAAAACTTTGAAAAGAAAGTCATAAGGGTTTAAGGATTACCAACATTGATTTAAAAGATTGCAAGACCTACTAATTGTTAAAAAATTGAATGGAAGATCACCCAAGTTAATGGTTCAAAAAAAATTGTTCAAGAATTTTCAACCTTATTCATCTTTCAAACAGTCTAATTCTCTTAACTTCTTCCTTTTTAATGTCAAAATGTGACTAAAAAGACTAATTTGAAGTAAAACAAGGATCTAAAATCAATTTAGCTAATTATGTACAATGAATGGCAGGATATTGTATATGTGCAATTAGATAATTGAATTACATAAAATTGATACCTTAGAAACAATTTTTTATTTACATGTGATATTTGAAATTAACAAGTGTGCCCATGATTAGGTATGGAGGGTGCCTTGTGGTATGATAATGTTCTATGATTGTTTTGCCACTTCTTTTCCACCTCTTTGATTGTCCATGGTTCCATGGATCATCAATTTTATTGTATTCATCCATGCATGAAGGTTGTGCAAATTATTTAACTATGGTTTATTTTTTCATTCACATTTTCATTTATTGAAAATTTAAGACATTATGGACCTAGAGGTGTCCAACATCAACATTGTTTTTCTAAACAAAATGAACTTCATGTTATTAAAACCCTTTTATAAGCATTATTCATGGATCAACATATGTTAAATGCAATGAATAATGAAGACCTCTCAACCTCTAAGATATATTAAATATAAGCATGAAAATTACAAAAATCAAATTATGGAACTTAAAGTCCTATAATGAAACAAAAAAATTTGATATTCAACATTTTAAATTTGGGCCGAATTGTCAATTATTCACCTCACTTCTTTGTCCATATTGATATAGAGTTTCTGAAGGTGTAAACATAATCAAACAAGCCAATTGTGGCATAACTAGTGTCTTATTTAACATGTTTGCAAGCTTAATAAATTAAATTAATGTTGTATTCATGTCACTATCAAACTTTTTAACACATCAACATAAAATTTAGATAAGTTTGAAAGTAATCCAATGAATGTAGAATGCCCAAGTTAAACATTAAAAAAAACCCAAAACTAGTGAATAAAAACAATATATTAAAATAAACATCAATTAAGAATTATTAAAATTATTATTTAAGAATTGACTCTAAAAATATTATTGAACCAATGCTATGTTATTCAAGAGGTCAATTACAAATCCTTATATCCCACTTACACCCCATTTTTATCATTTGAATAGGGGACAAACACTTTGCATGGACAAATGTTTTAAAGTTCACAAGTTTTTATGTCCTAATTTGGGAGGATCTAAAAATAATATTAATTATAATTAATTGGGTGCATGGTTTAATGTTCTGATGCTAACAATCATTGTATTTGAATTACACTTGTATCAATTCAAAATATGTGTCAAATGTTATAATCATATAAATAGCCTTTAAAAACTCATGTCAAAACATTAATGTTATTTCATTTTTAAAAAGCACACAACTAAACAATTCCCTAGAAGCAAATCAATTAATTTTTCACAATAACAATTAATAATGACAATTTAAAAGTTTATAATTTTCAACATTTCGTTATAACTATTACAACATTTTTCTATAATACTTGAAAATATAATTACAAGACAAAATTAAAATAATGCAACCTATAATGTAATGTGTAGCAAATTCTTTAAAGAAAATTATAAAATTAATAATAATGATAAAAAATATATATTTTATTGGAGTTGGTTTAACAATTATTCATTTTCAAAGTCTTTTGTCAAGTGGATTTTAGGAATTTCCTCCACATGATGCTATTAAATTTTTTAGAAGCAAAATTCCAGTGCATGTGTCTAAAAATGTTATAAATTGCTTCTTTAGGTTATAACCTTCTTGTTTCCAGCAATATGGTATCAATCATCAAGCCCTAAGTTGCAAAGATTGAAAAAACCATTATTAAAGTATGTTAAATTGTAAGGTGGGGAATATGTTTCCATGCAATAGTTCAATTAATGCATATTTATATAATTTTGAGTAGCATTTCAAACAATTTGTATACAAGTGTGATTGAAAGTCTTACAACATGTGCATACTAGGAATTAAAAATGTTGTAATCATTCAAGAAAGATTAACATAAAAACCAACATAATTGTATTTTTAACATTATACCAAGGATATGGAGAATGAATTTGAGATCCACTCCCATGTTGTGGTACTTGAGAGCTTGTACAATATGATTAAATTCATTATCCTTTCCCAATCCTTTCAATCTACACCTTGTATTTTTTATCTTATTTTATTATTATAATTGAAGCAACTCTATGACATGTGGAAAAAATTGGTCTATTATGCCACTAATATAAATTTTCAAACTCATTCAATTACACTCATAGGATCCAAAAACATTATTAATCCAAGGATTATGAACTATGTGTGCCCCAAAATATTTTTTTGGTATTCTTTCATCTTCATATATAATGAATTTAAAACATATTTATAGATATTTGAATTACACATTTTTTCAATGTTGATCTTTTAAAAGTTTGACTTCTACTTTTTTATTAACCAATTTTTTGAAACCATAAACAAATTTTTATTTTGCAAATTGGATATTATTTGACACAATAGTTGCACAATTTCAAAAGTCCTTAACCCAAGTTAAATAGTACCAAGTCTGCCAGTAATAGTATAATGGCCTACAAATTATAATTTGATTGAAATTAAAACTTTGTAACATAACATGAAATTGAGTTAGGATATGTAAATATGCATAAGATATTACAGTGGTAATGTTTTTAAAAGGATAGTATAAAACCTTCTATTTAATAACTATTATTTGAAAGTTTCATGAATCACAAACATTAGATCTTATGGCTATCAAATCCAAGATTAACATGTACGTCATATAAATTATGTATGTACATTGAATTTATACAATCACAGTTGGATCAATATTATCTTTAACTTTAAAAATAAATTTTTATTTTGAACACAAAGTTGTCATGCATATTCCAAAGCTTTTTACTTGACTTTAAGATTTCAAAAAGATTGTCATCAAAGTTCAAGGTTATTACACACTATTACATTATTATACATCAAATTTTGCCTAAAGTGGATGATCCTAGTGTGTTTTTAACATAGGACATTGTTATGATTGGAATTTCTTAAATGTCCAATGAATGTATTAGTTATCAAGTTGCCATGAGGGCACACCATGTGTGATGAATACATGTCCTTAATAAAAATTTAAAACTAACCATGTTAAAAAATCTTCCTCTTGGAAGAAAATCAATGAAATGTATAAATGGGTGTTTTGGTGAATTATATTATATGGTTTTATTGATTGATGGTTAAAACTTTAGTTGCAGAAGGTTACCCTCAAACCTATGACATTGATTACTATGAGCTCTTTGCATATAAAATACGATTCAATACCACATTGTTTGAATACCATTGCATAGAAAGAACTTAAAAGCTCTTGATATCCTCCAATTTGACATGCAAATGATTTTTTTCCATAGATGTTTTGATGAATAATTATACATCTTTCAACCTATGTGTGCCATTCAATTTGGTATGAAAATAAAGGTTTGCAAAGTCCTAGGAGCCTTTATGGTTTTCATCAAACTTCAAGAAAAAGGAATGAATGAATTGAAACCAAGTTTTTACTAGATTTCACTTGCAATCTAGCATTTTAGATCCATGTGCATATTTTTCATAAAAACACCCTACATTGTTACTATTATTTTCATAGATTATTATCTTGTTTGTAAAAATAATTAAAGAAAACAACCTTTCATCTTTCATATGAATATAATATTATTGAAATCATTGATTTTTTGGGTGATTGTTATGTTAGGCAAAATTTTCTACATTTAATGTGATTGTGAAGTGAATTTGATGTTTATTCACCAAGTGCATTTCATTCTTCATGTATTTCAAAACATTGGATACTTTGAATTTTTCCTATTTCCATGTCATTTGACATTATGACAATGAACTTATCTTCCTTCGACAATAAAAATTATTAGGAGTCTTATGTTATGCATGCTTAATATTTCTCCACACATCATTAATCCTTTTGATTTTCTCTCCCAACTTTCAAATAACAATAACAAGGCAACATGCACCAAAGATGCACCTAAAACATTCCCCATTAACACCATAGTTTGTCCCATACCCTTTGCCCAAAAGTGTGTTATTGTATGGTATATAGTTTGCCTAAAGGAATATACACTTCCATAATATGAGAGTAGTAAAAGCTCCCCAAATAGAAGTTTTTAGTTTGATGCATTTTTTTTTTTTGAAAGGCTAATCAAAGTGGCCCACTGTAAGAAAAACATTGAGGTTTGGGATGCGCTCGCATTAGGATGTATGCACAACTAACACTACCACAAAATCATGTTTTTATCTTGGTTTTTATGATTGTTTTTAGTCTATTGAATTTTAGACAAAAATGGATTTAGCCAAAACAAACCAATAGTTTTTTTATTCAAGTTTAACTTAGTTTGTTTTGACTAAAATGACTCAAAATGACTAAAATGACCAAAGATATTAGATGATGTGGCAACTGTCTAAAATGATTGAGATGATTGAAAATATTAGTTGTCATGGAAATATTGAATTATTAATTATTAATTTTACAAATACTATTATTTATTTATTTATTTATTTGGATTAAAATAATAACAAGTTCAAAACATTATTACATCAAACATGTGATTTTTTTTGGTTTTTTGTTTTTTTTCATGTAGATTGCAAATTATAGTTTGATGAACCCATGATATGTCATGATAATGAGATTATGATCATAACATGTTCAAAGTGGGGTTTGAAACCTCACTTTCTTTGCCACAACCCAAGGCTTTTACCATCCAATCATCACTTCATATGGTGATATAAATTATTATCAAAAATATATAAACATGCATACCTTTTAAATATAATGCATTATAGCCATATTATATAATTAAATAATTTCATGATAAAATTGATTATAGAATGCACATATTTATTATCATTATTCAGTTTAATTTATTTTTAATTAGTAATTATAATGAAAATGAAAATTCTTTTTAATTTCAAAATGTATTAAATATTAGGTGAAAAATAATTTTATTAAAAAATTAGAAGAACTTTCATATTTGAATTTATGCAATCAAAATTCATATGCTTTAAATTTTATAGATTTAGTTATTTTTTATAAATTAAAATTTTAATTAATTCAATTAATTCAATTTTTTCATATACATTAGTTATTATAATTTTTGTAATAAATTAAAAAATTAAAAATTAATTTCATATTCCATTTTTTCACATGTCATTTGTTTATATTTCAATTGAATTATCCCTTTTTTTATAAAAATGTGAATCATTATAAACATCAAGTGAGAATATGACACCCATAATCTACTTTCAATTGTTTTTATAATGTAGTTTTTAAATGAAATAAATATTTTATATTATTTTAAAATTACCACATCATCAAAAATAACATTACAATCATAATTAGTTATATTTACACGACTAATTTTAAGCACATTAATCAATTTGGACAATTCCACATGGGTGCCATATACACCATGTTTGTTTTGACTAAATACATAGTTTTTTTAGTCAAAAGTAGCAAACTTAATTTCGATTATAATAATCAAACATAGTTAGTCATTTCAAACAAATGAATTTGATTTTATAGTCATTTTAATTGTATTGTTATTAACATAAAAACCATGTGGATTGCAAATTGGTTTAATTATTAAGGGTACATAGTATATACATTTATACACTTAACCATCTCAAAACACTTACAAGGCACCATGTAAATGTATTTGACAATCACTTACTTCACCCCAATGTATGTGTTAAAAAAATACATGGCATGCAATGTACTTGTGAATAATTTGGGTGTGTAAGTGTAATCGTTTACATTTACACAGATCATATTAATTCATAATACCTTGGGTGAACCAACACCTACATTAATATTGACACATGATGAACAACATGGACATTTAATGGTGGATGAATAGATAAGTATAGCTTAGGTGTCATAGTTTAGAATATTATATTACCTTAGGTTAAGTGACATAATCTAAGGCATTAGATTACATATAGTTCATTTCCATAAGATGTTTTGAAATTTCATTTTCATGTTATTAAATTTCCACCATTGCTAGAGCTCTATTGTTTGCCATAATTCATTACACCACATAGCTTCATTAACTACTATAGCTTGCCACTACCATTGCCTACTAAGATCCATCACTTGCCATTATCATGAAAAGCAATCATAGTTTTGTCACTTATCATCATCATTGTTAAGCACCAACAAATTGTTGTGCTAGTCTAATGACTCATGGATCAATGTTCAAAGCATAAACAAACTTGAAACACTTTGATCATTATAGAACTTGGGCATCAAAGTTGAAACCCTATCATGATTTGCTATTGTAGCAACTTCCAAGTTCTTCAATGAAAAAAGGAGGTTTACATGCTTGCTCCAATGCCCTTCTTAAAGCACTTGCATTGACGCCTTCTCCAACAAATTTGTTTTGCCCTTCCATCTCCATGTTTTGAACCTACCACTACCTAGTTCCAATGTTTTGACTCATGTTCCTTTGACACTACTTGCTCCAACACGCTATTGTGATGCATGCTCTTCTAATGCAAGTTATTCCAACATGTTTGACACTAAGCTAGCTACTTGAAACTATTTGAAAATGGTTTTTTCTTCTTAAGAATGATATGTAGTTTTTTTTTTTTTTTTTTGACAAAATTGTTCATACTAGTTGGTGGCATTTTTGATTAACTAATTATTGACTTTGCCTTTCATTTTATACACTAAAATTGACCTCATCCATAGCCTTCATTTGTATATCTATAAACTTGAAGGCAAGACTTTAATAACTTTAATAACTTTTGAAATGACACAATTTCTCCCTTTAACCAGTTTAGAAACCCATAAAGTTGAACATTTGTTTCCATCACAGCCTGATCAATGTTTAAGGACATTTCATCAACCCAATGCACATTCTATTGCCACAAAGTGTGAAAAATCCACCTCCAATTCCACCATTAACACAATAAAATTTGATGTTTCATTATGGGAATCCTACAAATATGCAGTATCCCACTTCAATATCCAACTGTAGATATGTTATTTTTCTTATGTTTCAAAATTGTTATTCAAAATTGATGTTAAGCAAGGAACAATGGAAAAGTTTAATTATATGGAGAGTAGGCTTGTCTCAACCAAAAGGTAAAATATGGCAATGTATGTTTGTAGATTATTTATGGCTATTTTAAGTTGAATTTTAGAACATTATTTTGGATGCTTAAAACAAGATAAAGAGTTTAGGTAAGCAAGATTTAGTTGGTTTGGAAGCATGTAAAACTATATTCTGACCTTTGCTTGGAAACCCTAATCTAACTAGCATAAGTCCCATTGGGTTGTGTGATACCATTGGGATTAGGCAATTGGCAATGGTTGGTCATACTAGAATAAGACATTGGGGTGATACAATGAAGCAAAAATACAAGTCCTTGAAGGTGGGTAGAATGTGTGTAACATATAACCATGTTTAAATAATTAAAACTGAAATTTTGAATTATTTATCATGGAACCTGGGTATTTTGAAAATATTTTTTAAGATTGGAAAATGGGTTAATGATGGAACAATTCTAAATGATCAACAACTCAAACGAGTGAATAGAATTTCCAAAATGTAGGAAGGTTCAATGGAAATAAAAAAGTTCAAAAAATTCTTAAAAACTAAACTATTGTCTTCAACATGGGTTCCTCCAATAAGAGTTGCATTACTAATCTAAAGCATGTAAAAACTATATTTTGACCCAAGAAGTCTAGTTGCTTTATGACCTTGAAAGGTGAAGAGATGTTAATGGGAGAGGGAGATTTTTTATTTTTAGAAATGGGTTTATGGAAAACCTATAGTGGGATCTAGGGGAATGGGATTGGGAAGTTGATTTTCAACTAGGTTCTATTACATCCTTTTTTGGATATTATGCCAAAAAAGGTTATAAGGTAGGCCTGAGAAATGTCAATAGAAAACCTATTGCTTGGATGAAGAAATATATACACATGTGGTTTTTCTAAAAATCATATGGAACACATTGTTAAACAATTGTAGCATAATTCTTGTTTAAGGAAGGTTGTAGTCCTTGTATGGTTAATTTGGAATGGAGATCAATTAGTAGCTTCTTAGTTGGCTAAGATGGGTATGTTTGCAAAATTTTTTTTTAATATAATAATTGATCATTTGAATGCCCTCATCATTACATCATGGATTGTGAAGGTGTTTAATTTGCTTGTAATCCATTTAAGGTTGTTTATCAAAGTTGGGATACTAGTATAATATATTATGATTTCACATGGGTTCACATTATCCTTGGAGGCATTATTGAAAGCATAGATGGTAGTATTATTAATAGTAGATCATTTATTTTTGACGGGAAACCAATTGATATCCTCCATAACATGTTTTTTTTTTTTATGTGGTTTGAAAGGTGTATTCTTATAATTTATCATCATTATTCTAGAACACATGTTTTGAGTTTTATGTGAACTACCACTATATAGATTGTTATGGCCACATGGCCACATGGTAACCTAACATTTAGTTACCTCTAGACACACAATTTTATAACATTTGGTTTGCACATGATGTTTTTATGAAAAGATAGGAGACCTTGTATTGGCATCTTTTCCTTCCTAGATTGTATATATATATATGAATTACATTTAGTACAAGGAGTTTTCCCTTCCACACATGTGATTCCCTCTTCTATAAAGCCATTAACACCCTCTCTTTATGAAATGAATGCAAAATCAGCGAAGGAGGGCATCCAAAACATTTGGTTGAACATGTCATGTTATCACATCAATGAAAATTTGTCAGTGTATTGGGTGTAAACACCCAAATACCTTTATCGCAAGAGGCATCACAATATAACCCATGTCATGCTTGTACATGGCCTCATACATGATGGTCGGTTATGGGCATGCCCATCATGCCTTTTAGGGTTAATGTACGTTCTTAGGTGATTGTACACTATTAGGTGCTTAGGATTTCAGCTTGTTAGTGGCTGTATAAAAGGCCAAACCCTTCCCATCTCTTTTTAGTTTTTCTAGAATTCCTTTGTTAGGAAAGTTTCCTCCATAGTCAAATTAGATTTCTAGATGTTTACGGCACTATTGCACAGCCACTGTTTACATACATTACATGTTCTTTCATTCTTTGCAATTCAATTAAAAAAAACTACTCTATGTTGCTTAATGTTGAAAGTGGCATATTTATTTTTGCATTGAGTTCTTGCTGCTAGTGTTGTTGCTACTGGTGTTATGGCTGTTGGAGGGAGCTTGTGTTATTACAACTCTGCCAATCAACAGTGCCAGGATCGAACGAGTTGGGAAAAGTGAGACCAAAGCACAACTTCCGTCCACGACTTCCATCTATGGACTTTTGTCCACTGACTTCTATCCACTGACTTTCGCCCACCGACGTTTGTCCACAGATGTCCATCCATTGACGTTCGTTTGTCGCCATTCATCCCCGTTGACGTGCCATATTCTTCAAATCGTATGTATTGCATACATACATATCCAATATCGCATTCTTCAAACCGATACTAGTGCATATTTTTACAAAATTTTGGGGCATGCGATAACAACATGTCCTTAGATGATGAGAGCGTTACCACTCAACCAGAGCCAAGGTATCAACTACAAAGTAACAAACAATCATTTGAGCCAATTTTTTTGAGGTCACGATCTTCATGACGGTACCATCAAACGTCTACAACGTCACCGTCATTTAATACAACTCCTTCCAGGAATTCAGGTTGAGGTTACACTACATTAATAATACATCAGAGTCCATTTGGAAGGGCTAATCAGTGGGGTACGCTTGCTTTCACACCATCACTGTATATTTCGCTACAAGCTGTTACATCTACACCCATATACACCATGGAGGTCAATAGTTCCTTTACGAGAATTGAGAAATTTAGTAGAAAGCCAGGTACTATTTCTTTGAGGGAATTTAAGGTAACTTTCTCAACTGTGGTTTATGAATAAGAGTTCAAGTATGGCGCTTATTACACAGATGTGTTCGCATTCAAAGAATTGGCTTATTATGTGCATTATGAAGCATTGGACGTCTACGAATAACATTCTCTGAGGATTTTGGGCGTCACCTAGATCCTCAATCCAACTTATGCCACAACCATCGCCATCGCCTCTCAAGCTACATTGCAAGTTGCCATTGCACATCATGGGACTATGCCCAATAATCCATATCTGGTACTTATTTCAATAAACATTTCTCTTCAACAACTCATTCTTGTTATCGCAAACATTCTTCCCACCATTGATGCACTAACTTTTGTTAATCCAGTGGGGGACTTCTTTCGAGTTCTTGAGCTTAAATTTCTGGTGAAAAGTTTTGAAAAAATTCTACAATTCACCACCTTTTTTCGGCAGAAGGATGAAACCTTCAAGATGCTCTACATGAAGCTTCTCAAGTTTAAAGAGGATACTCAGAACATCACAGACCTGGAAGCTGCCCATTGGTATCTTCATTCGTTTGAAGGTACTTCGTCATTCCATGTGCAAGTTTTGTAATAAGTTTTTGCAAAATTTGGAAACTCGTACACTTTGTTGAATGTGTACAACATTTCTGAAAAGATGGAATTGGCTCATGCACACTATGAGGGCAGTACTATGAGGCCTCCATCACGTTCAAGTCCTCATCCTTCACCAGCTACGCCAACCAGATCATCACATTCTTCTTAAGGGCTAAAACAGTGCATTTGGTTGCACCCATCCTACCTTTTTGTAACTACTATGGCAATCCTACCTACAAAGCTAGTGAGTGCAACATTCCTTCCAAGGATATCTTTTATGATTATTATGGGAAAGAGGGACATTAGGAAGCTGGTTTTTTTGCCAAGTTTTCGACCATGGCCAACATGTAGAGCCATGGCAAACCAATTAAGCCAGTACTTCATTAGCTTATCACCTAGACACCACTTAAAGAGGGGATTACATTACTAGAGCTCTTTGCTGGTATTGGTACAGGTTTCGAATGTCGTAACCCTACTTTGAGAAAATGTGAGGATGAAACTCACACTCCCGAAATGGGGACTTGGGAGTCCTTCGGGACCCCTAAAACTTCAAACTTCAATCGCAGGGGTCAAAACATCTCACATTGAGGTGTTTTTTATTTTATTGGAAAGCTATCGAAATGTCGATGTCGAAAATGGTCTCGCATTAGCCATCTGAACATCTGTAGCACACGTTATGGCAAAAAGAAAGGTCGGGAGTCAAACTGGCAGTTTGACTCTTGACCACTACAAGTCGGGAATTGACCCGACCCTGGTGCGTGCAGGTGGAGTGCGACACATTGTTGGAAAGCTCTCGAGGAGGGCTACAAGTTTGCTATAAACCTCATCCCAATTAGAGGTCTAAGCAAAAAATTATGATCTCACAAAGTCCCAGGAGTCCAAATCGGGACAATTTTGGGACTCCTCCTTGGGAGTCCCGGGACAAAAAGCCATTCGGATGTAGGTGCCGCAAAGAGACACAGAGAATAATATATGGGGGAAGGTGGTGGCTTCCTCCAAATTCGAATTGTGGTGAATCTTGTGAGTCCAGAGTTGCCCGTGGCTTGTCCTAGCACTAAAGGTGCCCCAGAAAATGAACTAACCAACTTGTTGGTTGGTTTGGTGCAAGTTCAAGTAAGTAATTAAAGCTTGTCACTTTTCTTAGTCCCATCCTAGAGCTTCAGCACGGCCCTCTACCCCTTCTAGTGTTGAGAACCGAGAGAGTGCTTCGAGTTCTTCACAATTTCATTGTTTGAATAACTTAGGCCCATCATGGGTCTAACTAGGAACTTGGGAACGCATCGTCGAAGTCCTTCTATAGCCAAGGATGGTGGTTTGGAAGTATTTCTACATAGACATTAATCCTATTACAAGGCAAGTTGTGGCATCGAAAATGATGCAGCTCATAGCTAGATTTCTACAAAAGTTTGCAACCACCGCATAGAAGGTTAGTTTCACTTTCTTACCCTCAGACATACAACTAATTCAAAAGAAGCATATGGAATTATTTGGCCCCGTGGACCTCATCATTTCAGGTTGGGAGTGTTAAGGATTTTTAGCGGTTGGATTTTGAGAAGGCTTAAGTGACACAAGATCCGGTCTCTTCACGGACATGGTACGATTGATCACTTGGGCTTGATCCATTTCTTTTACGCTTAGTTATGTAATTGAGAACACCCTTTCTTAGCTTGACAAGAAGGAGAAAGTCCAAGCATTATCTTGGAAAGCCACTCCTATTTGATGCGACACAATGCGGTTCCTATACGCACCAGCTGCGCAACTGGTGGACCAACCTTGCACCACTTTCAGTTCTACAACTGACTTTGATATACACCATCAAAGACCCCTACTTGCATGTTTTTCGCATATTGAATGATCAGAGTTCTTACCAACTAATTACAAGGCAAGAGAAACCTCTTTCGTTTCCTGCGAACATAATAGGAAAACCAAAAGGTGCTTGGCCCACCTTTGTCTCCTTCCTAGGAGCACACGCCTTTTAGGGATATGGACCAGGCTTGGTGTATCGTCATGTTTCAGCCACTTGGGATGAGCTAAGACCATAAGAAAGAGAAAGGATTATGGGGTTCCAAATTGGCACTACTAGTCACATCAAGGTGACTAGATTGGAGTGTAACACTCTACTGGGGATAGGCATGGACCTGAACTCCCTTACATGGTTGTTAGTAACCTGTGTATTTTTTTAAATGTACATAACACCAACATTGATTCAATCAGCTTGTAGTTTCAGCAATGCGACCACATGGCACCTTGACCAAGTACACTTGCCTATCTTCAACACTTTACACATCACTTTTAGTGTTGGGGGTACTGTGTGGTTTGACTCAAGTTGTTTCTGATATACCTGGAGGTACATAAGCTTCTAGAGAAACAATTACAACCTTCTACAAATTTGCACAATTGGATAGTGGAGAACCCAATACACTAAGTTCTTCAAACACATTTTTCAACTACATTCCATGTGTTTCCAACTACCCTTTCATTATGGGGAACCAACTTACCAAGAAGGAGAGAAACCAGGTCATAGATTTACTAATTAACACTAGAAAAAAAACCTTTATTTACAACTGGTGTCTACGACTCTTTTTTAGTCGAAAGAGACATTTTACAACTAACTGTCTAATAGTCGCCTAAGACAAGTCGCAGACGACAAATAGTCGCAAAACATTACATCAGGATGACGTCATCAAATGGTAGATGAAGCTTACATTTAGTATATACTATTTCATCCGATGGGGCCAGTATATACATAATGTATACAAGGCATCATTTTGCGACTATAAATTGCAACTATTTTGGTGGATCCAAACTCCAACCATGTGGAGACACATGGCATTTGATTAAAGGGTTTGATTTTCCCAGATCATGAAATTAGATGATCTAGAATTTTCTTATTCTTATGGCCAAGAAATGGCCACATCTTTTGTGTTTGGCTAATCGAAATGTGCCATGTGTCTCATTATGAACATCGTGGCATTTAAATATTTATTAAAAACCCTACATATATCCCATTCATCAGATGTCAAGAATGAGGATCTTGACACGTGTCGCATTATTATTTGAATGGACATTTCAAATCTACCACATATTTTAAAAATCAAGGAATAGAAACATGCCACATGGCAATGTTAAATAATTTGTAAAATACATTTTTATTGAAAAGGAATAATGGACCCTAGTTTAACATTATGAATTGAGGTTAACATTTTAGGGTTTAATTAGCAATGTTCTAGGGTAAGGGTTACAATGGCTCACTAATCACACACAAAATGGACATGGAAAATGCTTTCCATTGAGCTTAAAAATCTATTGACACCAGTACAAGTGAGTGGTCTGCAAGTGCAAAATAGAGCCCAAAATTCATGCATCAACTCACAATGTGGACCAAGTAGGTGTATCCTAGTGTAGCCTTCACTTTGCAAGCATTTGCATAAAATGGATTCAAATGTCCACAATTTGTCAATTCAAAGCACATCAATTATACATGTGCCAACAAGCATACATGTGGTTGCTTCTAACAAACTAATTCTCAGAGACCCTAACCCATCCAATGCCAACTTTGAAGGAGCATGATGGCTGCCCAAATTTCTAGCTGTTGGTAAGCCTTGGCCTGTAAAATTCAGAGCATAGGTTTTTGGAATATTTGATAACACAGCAAGACCATTTGAGCCATTAGTTGCACCTCTTGGTGAACTAGCTCCCTTGACCTTCCCCTTTGAACCCAGAACTCCTGTAAGATGCCCATTCACCTTAGACTTAGCAGGACTGCGAGAAACAAGAACTGCAATTATTGAAGCCAGGCCTGGTTTCTTCTGAGCCATAGAGCTCCCACTGGTCACTTTTGCTATGCCTCCAAGATGCAAGCAATCTAATTCCTCATAATGTCCTCCCTGCATAACCCCTTTGTTGCTATTCATCCCCATATCAAGTCCTTGCTGCATTCCAGCTGGCATGGCCTCCTCTTTTTGAAGTGACGCACCAGCTTGATTTGCACCTTGTCTTGCCACTAGACTCCCTGACT
>Ga0116227_10010152_pt1 | contig 16611 bp, 15 predicted proteins | sample S1TSphgellanicum_FD_89693 | JGI IMG/M metagenome (GOLD analysis project Ga0116227, IMG submission 89693) | Host-associated microbial communities from peat moss isolated from Minnesota, USA - S1T2_Fb - Sphagnum magellanicum MG | ecosystem: Host-associated > Plants > Peat moss > Unclassified...
ACCGCTGAAGGATTTTATAAATACCAAGATGGTCATAAGGTTGAACCAGACGAGCCAGAACGCCCCGCGCGCGCGCAAATTGGCCCCGTATGGGTTGCGGAAGGCGAGCGGCGCAGCGAGTTGTTGGGAATTTTGACAAAAGCGGGCGCGGAGATCGTCGATGCGCCTGGCGCTGCTGCCGTGCTGGTGCTGATGCCTTGGGGGGATGATCTCACCACATCGGCATTGCGCTTGGGTCTCGATGCCTCGAAGGTCGTCGGGGTTGACCCGCTGCTGCATTGGGAGCGGCGCAGGGTATTGATGACCTCACCTGTTACTTCGCCTGCGGCGCGCGACGCGATGCATGCTTGGCTTGGCGCGGATGGTCCGGCAGTGACGCGGATTGCGGATAGTCCGGGATTTGTGAGCCAGCGGGTGATTGCGATGATCGTCAACATCGCCTGCGAGATTGCCCAGCGTGGAATTGCTCAGGCGGCTGAGATTGACCCGGCGATACGAATCGGATTGGGCTATCCGACGGGTCCGCTGGCGCTCGGCGATGCGATCGGCCCGGCGAAGATTTTGAAAATTCTGGAGCAGGTACAATCGATCACCGGCGATCCGCGTTACAGGCCTAGCGTTTGGCTGCGTCGGCGGGCGATGCTCGGCGTCTCGCTGCTGCGTGAGGCAGCAGCGATATGAATCTGGTTTTGAGCGATTCTCCTGCTCCGACGATCCGCAGGATTTTGATCAACCGGCTAGAAGCGCGCAACGCGATTAATCAATCCGTGCGCGACGCGCTTTTTCAGGCGCTGGTGGATGCGCAAGAAGATGCGCAAGTTCGCGCTGTCATATTGGGCGGCGTCGGCGGTTTTTTCTGCGCCGGAGGCGACTTGCCGAGTCTTGTTGGCATCAGCGCTGCCGAAGCCCTCGCACGGATGCAGGACGGACATCGGATTGTTTCGCTGTTATGGACCTATCCCAAACCGGTTGTGGCAGCGGTGGAGCGGATTGCGGTGGGCGCTGGCGCGGGGCTTGCGTTGCTGGCGGATCGGGTGGTCATCGGCCGGACGGCGAGCCTGATGTTTCCCTTCCTACGGCTAGGGCTGGTGCCGGATTGGGGCTTGATGCAGACCGTTGCCCGGCGCGCCGGGCAGTGCCATGCGAACCGGATTTTTTTGCATAATGCAGACGTCAAAGGTGAGGAGGCAGGCGCCATCGGATTGGCTGATCTGGTGGTGGATGACGATGCCGTTGCCGCAAAAGCATTTGAGGAGGCGGAGCGTCTTGCGGCCTTGCCGATTGCGGCCTTCGCTCGCTTGAAATTTTCGATGCGCGATGCCGCTCTTAGCGACCCGCTGAACCTCGCCGCCGAGGCGAGGGCGCAGGTGGATTGCCTGACCGGTGAGGAATTCTTGGAGGGATATGCGGCCTTCCGTGAAAAGCGGAAGCCGGCGTTCAAATAGGCCCAGTCTTGGCAAAGAGATGCGTCGATTAAACGAACCAGCGCCCGCCATTGACCAGGATGGTTTGGCCGGTGATGAAGCGGCCTTCGCCGCTTGCCAATAACGTCGCCATGGCGCCGATATCCTCGGCTTCGCCGACAAAGCCGACCGGAATCGAGGCCATCGCTTTTTTGGCTTCGTCCCCAGCGCTTTGGCTCAGCGCCCGGGTCATCACCGGGCCGGGGCAAATAACATTGACCGTGACGCCATGCGGCGCAAATTCGCGTGAGACCGCGCGGCTGAAGCCGATAATCGCGGATTTCGCCGCGCTGTAGTCATGGCTGCCGACGGGACCGATGAGTGCAGATTCGGAGGACATGTTGATGATGCGTCCATATCCGCGCGCGACCATGCCTGGTGCGACAAGCTTGGTGAAGCGCATGGTGGTGAAAAGATTGATCTCGACCACGAACCGCCAAACTTCCTCGTTCGAGTCCAGAAAGGTGGCTTTGCGTTCACGCGCACCCTGTCCGACATTGTTGAGCAGAATGTCGATCGGGCCGAGATCGGCCTCAACGCGCGCGATGAATGCGCTGATCTGGCCGAGATCCGTGCAGTCGGCTTGAACGGAGATGACCCGGGCGCCGAGCGTTTCGATCTCAGCACGGGTTTCGGCGAGGGCGTCGGCCTCGCGGTCGATAATGGCCAGCGTGGCACCTTCCTGCGCAAAGCGTAGCGCGCAGCCTTTGCCGATGCCATTGGCGCCGCCTGTGACGACCGCGATGCGTCCTTCCAGCCGCTTCATTTGCGCTATTTCTCTCCGAGTTTGATTGACGTTCAGAGCAGAGCTATCCAACCAAGGCAAGCGAGTTTTTGCCAAATTGGCATGATGAAACATCGGGAATGAGTCGGCATTGCCGTTCTATGGCCCGTACAGCGTGTTGTTCGATCAGCTATCAGCTTTGATGGATGTTTGCGCGACGCGGAAAAACTGATCGACGATCCGCCTTGCATCGCCCCTGCGGCGTATCAGCGATATCGTGGACGTAATGGTGGTGTCGATCTCCCTATAGATGACCGCAGGCAGTTGGAAGCTCTGGACGCAGCGGGGCAAAACGGAGACTCCGAGGCCGGAGCCGACGAAGCTGACGGCGGTTTGCCAGCCCGGTGCTTCCTGCAGCATTCGCGGCATAAATCCGGCGCTTCGGCACATCTGGATCACCCGATCGGAATTTCGTGACGTGTGATCGCGGGGGAAGAGAATGAAATCGTCGTCGCGCAGGTTCTTCAATTTCAACTTTCCGGCGCCGTTGGCGTATCGGTGATGCGCCGGAAGAACAGCGACATAAGCTTCCTGGAAGATCGGCACAGCGTCGAACTGGTCGAGATTGATCATTTCGCGGGCGATCGCGATATCAATGCGCTCAGATTCCAGGGCCTCGGTGAGTGGATCGGGCAGGAGTTCGAAGAGCGCCACATGAATGTCCGGCAAAGCGAGGCGCAAGGCGGCAAGAATCTGCGGCAGCATGTGCAAGGCCGTTGTCGCGGTGAAACCGAGGTTCAGGCTCCCCGCTTCACCGCTTCCCGCGCGCTGCGTTTTAATCAGGCCCTGCGCGCAATCTTCGAGCAGTTTCCGGGCCACGCCGAGAAGCGTCATCCCGGCCTCGGTAAGCCGGACGCTGCGCGTGTCACGCTGCAGCAGCGTATGGCCGATGCGCGTTTCGAGCTTCTTAATTTGTTGGCTGAGCGGTGGTTGCGAAATGCCGAGGCGCAGGGCAGCGCGGCCGAAATGGAGTTCCTCGGCGACGACGGCGAACACATAGAGTTCGCGAAGCTCGATTTCGGGACGGTTCATTTATATGCCAGTTATTATAAATCAGATCCTAATATGTATTAGACTGGACAGGGCGCGATGTGTAGTTTTGCCGCATAAAATGGAGGAAAAATAACATGCTGATGGAAGAAGCCGAGTTGAAGCTGCCGGCGCCCAGCCAAGTGATGCGCGATTCCGAGGTGGCGTATTTCAAAGATAACGGGTTTGTGCTGCCCGAGGTCGGGCTGCCGGGGGATGCATCCGCTGAAATGCGCAGCGTGGTGGAGAAAGTGTTCGTCGATAATCCGGATTGGGCGGGCATTGTGCGGATGCCGCATGTGCCGGTACGGCCGGGGCAGCTTGAGGGCGTGATCGGCGGCGAGGAGATTTTCAAGATCGCGCTGCATCCGACCATCATCGCTGCCGCAAGCCGGTTGATCAGCAAGAATCTCATCCTCTGGGGTGGCGAGATTTTCGCCAAGCCTGCCGGAACCGGCGTGCGGACGCCGTGGCACCAGGATTGCTACACGCCGGCGGTGCAGGCAGGGCCGGGTCGCGAGCGTCCGAGCAGCGTGATGGTCTGGATTGCGGTGGATGATGTGGACGCGGATAATGGGTGCCTGCGGTTTATCCCCGGCAGCGGGAAGGCGGGCCGGTTGAATTATATCGCCCGCGACAATGCGACGAATTTGTTGAACTTCGAAGTGGAAGGAAAAACCATCAACGAGTCGACGGCGGTGAATGGCGTGCTGCCTTCGGGTAAATTTTCCTGCCATGACCTATATGTTGTGCATGGAGCGAACGCGAATGTTTCGGGCCGTCGCCGGGCTGGGCTGACATTCCACTACATGGCCGCGGAAGATGTGTACGACCGTAGCTTTGGCGCGGCGATGGGGTCTGGCAAGGCGCAGCCTGCGCCGATTGCGAACCGGCCGATCTGGCTGGTGCTGGGTGAAAATAAAAATCCGATCAATGACTTTGTCACCGGGCATCAAAATCTGGAGGATCTCGATCAATGGGCCGAGGATGCGCGGCGCAAGCTGACGCCGCTATTCGGCTGAGGCGGAACAGTGGCGGCGGCGCGCTCCCGGTTGCGCCCGCCGTCAGACCGGCTGAGGCGGCACCCGAAAAACGCTGACAAAGGCGCCGGAAACAGCAATCGCGGCGGCTGTGTAAAGCGCCAAGGCAGTGCCGGTATCGGCGCTCAGACTGAACAGACCGGCAACGAGCGCGCCGCCGATCGCCTGACCCAGAACGCGGCCTGTCGCACCCATGGAGCTGGCGCCGCCGCTCCGGATTTTGGGCACAGCGCTGATTTGGGTCGAAGCATTCGGCGGCAGGAACAGGCCATAGCCGAGCCCGCATAACAGCATGCGCCATATAATGTCCCAAGTGCCGGCGCCATGCGGCAGCAGGGCGAGAAGCACCAGCCCGGCGGCGAGAATGAGCAGCCCGGCGCTTGCCAAAGCACCGGCGGCAAAGCGCCGCGCGAGCCGGCCTGCGAAGGGCGCTATGGCGGCGACCATCACCGGCCACGGGGTGATGAGCAGGCCGATACCCGTCTGGCTGCGGCCGATCTGGTGGAACAGGAACGGGATGGCGACATAGGCCATCAGCTGCGCCATGGAGGCGAGGAAGGTGGTGCCGACCGAAAGGCTGAACAGGCGTATCCGCAGAAGATCGATGGGCAGTAGAGGCGAGGCCAGGGATTTCTGGCGGCGGACGAGGCGCTTCACAAAAAATAGGAACGCGCCGAGTTCAGCGATGATGAGCAATGGGGGCTGGCTATGGCCAAGGCCGTCGATCCCCAGAATCAGCAAGGCGAAGGTCGCGGCGCTCAGGCCGGCACTCCGTAAATCGAAATGGTGCTGGCTGCGTGGGAAAGCCGGCAGAACGCGCTGCGCGATCGCGAGGGTGAGTATGCCGATGGGAAAATTCACCGCGAAAAGCCAGGGCCAGGAAGCGATCGAGAGGATCAGCGATGCGACCGTCGGGCCGATGGCGAGGGAAAAGGCGACGATCATCGTATTATAGCCGATGCCGCGCGCAAGGTCGCGCTGCGGATAGATGCCGCGCAGCATGGCGTTGGTGACGCCGAGAATGCCAGCTCCGCCAATCCCCTGCACGAAACGGCTGACCGCCAGGCCCGTGAGGTTGTGCGATAACGCGCAGCCGAGCGACGCGGCGGTGAAAAGGACGAGGCAGATTCGGAAGATGCGGTCGTAGCCATAAATATCGCCGAGCGATCCGAGGATGAGCAGGGACATGCAGACGGAGAGCTGATACGCGTTGACGACCCAGATGGACGATGCGGGTGAGACATGCAGCACCCGTACAAAGGTCGGCAGGGCCACATTGGCGATGGAGCCGTCCATCGAGGACATCGTCACCGCAAGCCCGATGGCCAGATGCGCCCAATAGCGGCGCGGAATGGCGATCCCGTCACGTTCGGCAATCTCGGGCACAGTCCCGGCGGGTATTGTCGCGGAAGGGGACAACGTAATGTCAGCCCGCAAGCATGCCGCCATCGACCACCAGCGGGTGCCCGACGACGAACGCGGCCTGGCCGGAGCAGAGCCAGAGCACGGCGGCGGCGATTTCATGGGGTGCGGCGGCGCGGCCGACGGGGTTGAGGTCCGGTGATGCAGCTGCGACATTATTTGCCGCAGCGCGTGCTACCATCGGCGTGTCCACGAGGCCCGGGCAAACGGCGTTGATGCGGATATTCCTGGCCGCATAGCGGATGGCGGCGGCCTTGGTCATGCCGATGACGGCGTGTTTGCTGGCGGTATAGGCAAATGCCCCTACACCTGTAAGGCCCGCCACCGACGCCATGTTGACGATGGCACCGCCACCTGTTTTGAGCATTTCGGGGATCTGATATTTCATTCCCAGCAATGGCCCCTTGGCGTTGATGGCCATCACGCGGTCGTAAAGCGCTTCGTCGAAATCATCGAGGCCGGGCCGGCCGCCGCTGATACCGGCATTGTTGAACGCATAGTCCAGCCGCCCGAAATGCCGAATGGTATGCGCCACCATCGCGGCAACATCCGCCGATGATGCGACATCAACGGCGAAGGGAACGGCATTGCCGCCCGCTTCGGCAATCATCGCAACCGTTTCCGCCGCACCCTCCGAGCTGATATCGGCGGCCAGCACATTTGCGCCAGCTTCAGCGAAGGCGAGTGCGGTGGCCCGGCCGATTCCGCTGCCCGCACCTGTCACCAGTGCGGCCTTGCCGTTGAAAGCGTGTCCAAGCCCCTCAGATTTGAACGCCATAGCCGCCGTCGACTGGAATGGAGATGCCGGTGACATAGTCCGACGCGGCGCTCGCCAGAAACACTGCCGCGCCGGCGATATCTTGTGGGGTGCCGATCCGGCCGGCGGGCGTTCTGGCAAGCTTGGCTGCAAATGACCCAGGCCTCTCGTTTTCTGCCCGCCTTGTCAGTTCGGACTCGATATAGCCCGGCAGGATCGCATTGACCTGAATGTTATCACCCCCCCAGCTGACCGCGAGGGACCTAGTCAACTGCACGATACCGCCTTTGCTGGCGGCATAGGCAGCGCCCCTGGCGGTACCGAATATCGAGGCAAGCGATCCCAGATTGATAATTTTCCCTCCGCCCTGGCGTTGCATGGCAGGAAAAACCGCCTGCGCACAAAGAAACGCACCGGTAAGATTAGTGGACATCACGCGCTCCCAATCGACGAGCGAGGTGCTTTCCGGCTGGCCGCCGATCATGATTCCCGCATTGTTGAAAAGGATGTCCAGCCGGCCGAAGCGACCAAGCGTGTTTTCGGCCAGTGCCATACACGAACCCTGGTCCTCGATATCGGTGAGGAAGAACGCCGCCTCGCTGCCGCGCTGGCGGATATGTTCGACGGCGGTCTCGCTGAGCGCCGCATCTCGGGCGGCAATCATCACCTTCGCGCCGGCCTGGGCCAGGCCTTCAGCAATGCCGAGGCCGATGCCGCGATTGCCGCCGGTGACCACCGCGACGCGGCCTGTGAGGTCAAAGGGATTCATGGTTCAGTCCACCCGCAACGGCACGGCGCTGGCACCGCGTTCCTTGGGGCCGCCTACGGCGTTCGGGCGAAAGCCGGGATCTTCCAACCGCAGTCTCGGAAACCGCGCGATCAGCGCGCCGAGCGCGATCCTGGCCGTGAAGCGCGCCAAGGTGGCGCCGATGCAGCGGTGCACCCCGGCCCCGAAGGATAGAACCTCCCTTGGCTGCTCGCGGCGCAGGTCGAATTTTGTGGGATCAGGATAAATGCGCGGATCGTAATTGGAGGCGCCTTCGACGATGATCACCGGCATCCCGGCCTGCAATTCCAGCCCGGCGAAGTTGAAATCGCTCGCGGCGTAGCGCAAGGCCGTCCAGCCGATCGGGTCGGTGCGCAGCGATTCCGCCAGCGCGTTGTTCAGGAGGGCCGGGTTTTCCTGCACCAGCTTGAGTTGCTCAGGGTCGCGGCACAGCCGCCAAAGGGTCCAGGCGACGTAATTGACGATGCCGCCGAAACCGCCAGCATAGAGGATGATGAACGTCGCATAAAGCTCAGGGGTGGTGATTTTACCGGCATCGTCATGCGAGGCGATGATGTGGCTGACGAGATCATCGCCAGGATGGGTACGGCGGGATGCGATGAGGGCATCGCAATAGGCCTGTCCCTTGTTCCAGGGGGTAAGGAAGGCTTGGGGCGGCGGCGAGCCGGCGGGTAGATTGGCATAGGCGGAGAGGCCGTCCGAAATATTGGTGAAAACCGACCAGTCGCTCTTGGGCAGCCCAAGCAAGAGTCCGAGCAGCGTATGCCCGGAGAGGGGGCGGCCAAAATCCGCCACGGCGTCGAACCGCTCTTTTTCGGCCAGCACATCGAGCTGTTGATCGACATAGGCCTTGATGCCGGCTTCCACCGCCGCCAGCCGCCGGGGTGAGAAGGCAGGGGCCAAAAGCATCCGCAGCCTTGTATGCGTCGGCGGGTCGTTATCGGTAACAACCGGCAGGCCTTGCCAGTAATAATATTTTTCCGTTCCGGGCCACGGGCGTTTGACGTTACTGAATCGCGCATGGTCCTCGAAGGCAATCTTCGCGTCCTCATACCGCGTGACAACGGCCTGCGGCGCACCGCCGACATCGACGTAAAAAGGCGGTGTTACCGCCCATTCCATCCAGGCCTCGCCGGGATCGCGCTTTACCGCCGGGTTCCATAAATCGACGTTTCGGCGTTTCGATCGGTCCCATTCGGTGCGCAGATCCGCGGCCGTGCCGTTGGAATGCATGTAACCTCCAAGCGATTATTGCCAGCAAACAGCCGGATAGGCTGACAACGATAGAACTTTAGGCGGCGCCGTCACCTGAATATGCGTCATCGAACTATGAACAAAAATGGTTCGATGGCGGGCTGCGTGGAAGCCGTCTTCGGGCGTAAGGAAGAGGCTCGATTTCAATAAGCAAAGCTTAATCCTGCTGAACAGGAGCGACGCATTGGCCAAGCAGATCATCTTCAACGCGTTTGAAACCAATGCGCCGGGCTTTACGCCGCCTGGCCAATGGACCAATCCCCGTGATCGCGCCGTTGACTATTTGAACATCGAGCATTGGGCGGAGTTGGCGCGGTTGCTGGAGCGGGGGAAATTCGACGGCGTGTTTATCGCCGATGTTCTCGGCAATCTCGACATTTATGGCGGCAATGCGGATGCGGCCATCCGTGCCGGAGGCTGGACGCCATGTAACGACCCAATGATGCTGGTGCCCGCGATGGCGCAGGTAACCACTCATCTGGGTTTTGGGATTACCGGCAATCTCTCTTACGAACAGCCGTATATGTTCGCCCGGCGGATGTCGACGCTCGATCATCTAACGAAGGGTCGGCTCGGTTGGAATATTGTGACCGGTTATCTCGACAGCGCGGCGCGGGCCTGCGGCCTGCCAGCGCAACTGCCCCATACGGAAAGATATGACGCGGCCGAAGAATATATGCAGGTGATGTATAAACTTTGGGAGGGAAGTTGGGAGGATGGCGCGGTGATCCGAGACCGGGCGCGTAAAATTTATGCGCTGCCGGAGAGGGTTCATAAGATCAAACATGAAGGCAAATATTATTCCATGGAGGCGATTCATCGCAGCGAGCCCTCGCCGCAACGCACACCGGTATTGTACCAGGCAGGGTCATCCGGAGAGGGTCGGGCGTTTGCGGCGCGGCATTGTGAATGCGTGTTCGTGTCCGGGCAGACGAAATCCGGTGCGAAGGCCATTGCAGCGGATCTTCGCAGGCTGGCCGCCGAGGCCGGGCGAGATCCTGCGGATCTGAAAATCGTTGTGGATGGGCTGACTGTTTTGGGTGAGACGCGGGCGGAGGTTGAGGCAAAGCTTGAGGAGCATTCGCGCTATCTGATCCCTGACGGTTCGCTGGCGATGATCAGCGCCGCGACGGGCAATGATCTTGCGAAGCATGGGCTGGATACGCCGCTGAGTTTCGTGAAAAATGAGTCGAATAATTCGACCGCCGAGGGGCTGACCAAGCGCAGCGAAGGCGTTGTATGGACGCCCAGGATGATTTCGGAACATTTGCATTCCGGCCGGGGCGCTATTTTTGCCGGTAAGCCAAGCGAGGTTGCGGATGATATGGAAAGCTGGATGGACGAAACAGGCGTTGATGGGTTCAATCTGTCGCGCGGCATCAGCTTTGCCACGTTCGAGGATGTCGTTGACATGCTGGTGCCGGAGTTGCAGCGCCGTGGCAGGTACAAGAAAAATTATGCCGAGGGTACGCTGCGCCAGAAGCTTAACGGCCATGGCGGTGCGCGCCTGCCTACGGCGCATCCGGCCGATGCGTATCGTTGGAAAGGGTAGCGGCGGCCGAAGAAATCTAAAAAGGCTTTTACAGCGCTTAACGGGCCTTGAAATTCGGCGGGCGGCGGTCGCGAAACGCCGCAACGGCTTCGAGATGTTCGGATGTCTCGCCCGTGCGGGCGTGGTTCAGCGCTTCCAGCTCCACCATCTCGGCTAAATTTTTGGTTTCGGCTGCCGACAGGTTTTGTTTGATATAGCGATGCGCGATGGGCGGCCCATCCGCCAAGCGGCGCGCAATTCCCATCGTTTCGGTCTGCAACTGCGCGTCTTCGAACACGCGGCTGACAAGCCCGTAGGAGGCGGCGGTTGCGGAATCGATAATATCGCCAAGCAAATAGAGTTCGCGCGCGCGGGCGCTGCCGATGAGGCGGGTGAGCAATGCGCTGCCGCCGAAATCTCCGGAACGGGCGATGCGCGCATAGGCCGTGGCGAAGCGGGCCGAGCGGGCCGCGAAGCGGAGGTCGCAGGCGGCGGCGAGTGAGAGGCCGGCCCCGGCTGCCACGCCGTTTACCATGGCGATGGTAATTTTGGGCATGTCGTGCAGCAGCAGGGTGATTTTACCCCAGCGCCGCAGATTGGACAGTCGCGTGTCGAAACTTTGGGCGGCAATGCCGTCCATGCGCTTGACGTCTCCGCCGGCGCAGAAGGCGTCTTGCCCGGCCCCGGTGAGGATCACCACGCGGACGGTTTCATCCTCCGATAAGCCGGTAAGGCTGGCGAGAAGCGCGTCGCACAGCTCCCCATTAATGGCATTGCGTCGCTCCGGCCGATTAATGGTAACCGTCGCTACCCCTTGCGAGACCGACGTGATCAGGCCTGGCGTCATCGCTGGCAGTCAGATGCTCTGGAATTCCGGGGTGCGGACAATCATGCCATCCATCTCATCGGTCACCTGAATCTGGCAGCTCAGCCGGCTACCCTCGGTACGGTCCGAAACGGTGCCTTCCAGCATCTCATCTTCGTGTTCGGATATTGCGGGAAGCTTAGAGATCCAGGCCTCATCGATATAGACATGGCAGGTCGCGCAGCTGCAAAAACCACCGCATTCGCCAATAATGCCGCCGACGCCGTTATTGGTGGCGCCAAACATGAGACTTTCGCCCTTATTGATGTCGATCGTCGATTTGTCGCCGTTATGGGCGATGAACGTAATTTTGGGCATCATTCCATCCACAATTCGGTTGTTTTCAAGTCGCTGTTACAGAAACCCGGTCATTGCCGGGTTGCCTGCGGTTTTTGCATGCTCTCTTCTGAAGCTAAAGCCGCGGTGAAACGAGCTATTTTTCTTGATCATCGGATGAGTTGGCTGCATGAACCCCGTTCTGCACCGCCAGAGCGACAAATTGGGCAAGGGCAGGCGTCGTATCATCTTGCCGCCAGGTGAGATCAAGGTGTTCCTCCACGGCAAGGTCCCGCACCGTTTTGATGAGAATATCCGGACGGTTCTGGCGGTCGACGACCGAGTCGAACACGAAGCTAACCCCCATGCCTGCCGCGACAAGGCCAAGCTGCATGTGCTCGCTGGATGTCTCCTGAATGACGCGGGGCACCAGCCCATGGGCGCGGCAATTGGCCATCAGCCTGTCGTAAATGCCGGTTCCAAAGCTGCGGGTGAAGAACACGAAGTCTTCATTTGCCAGCATTTCGAGACGGATTTCGTCTATTCCCGCGAGCGCATGGTGCAATGGCAGCGCCAGGACAAAGCGGTGCGATGCCAGACGCAGGCAAGTGAGATCCGGGGCGTCTTCGGGCCGGGCGTAAAGGATTCCGGCGTCGATGTTGCCTGCACGCAAGGCGTCCAGCTGGTCGCTTGATCGCATGGCGATCAGCTTTAACTCGACTTCAGGATGGCGGATACGAAAGCGCCGGAACAATGCGGGGACCACCGGCAGTTGCGGGGCGATGCCATTAAGGGCAATGCGCAGGACGGTTTCCTGTCCGTTGGCGAGGCGACGGAAATGTTCGGCGGTTGCCTCTACCTCGGCAAAAATGCGTCTTGCATAGCCGATCAGCACTTCGCCCGCATAAGAGGGCCTGATGCCGCCGCTAATGCGCTCGAACAATGCCACGCCCAGCTCCGATTCAAGGTCCTGAATCCGCCGGGAGAGCGCGGAGGGTGCCACTTTCAGCCTTTCCGACGCGTCGTGGAAACTGCCTTCTTCGGCTGCTACCACAACATATTTCAAATGATGCAGATCCAATATTTCTCCATGCCGCGCATTCGCGCGGGTGATGCCATTTTGGCAATGACGTACTCCAACTCAGAATTTGCTACCTTGCGGGCGGCGGCGCAATAGATGGAGCTGGAAGAACCCGTGGAGATAACAGGGGCATGACGTCTAAAGCAATCGAAGGAAAAGTGGTTATTGTGACGGGTGCCGGGCGTGGCATTGGCCGGGAGATCGCGCTGCTGATGGCCCGCGAGGGGGCAAAGGTCGTCGTGAACGATCTCGGCGTGTCCCTGACCGGCGAGCCTGGAGCCGGCAGCCCTGCAGATGAGACCGTCGCGCTGATCCAAGAAGCGGGCGGCGAAGCGGTGGCGAATGCCGATAGCGTGGCGGAATGGGAGAGCGCGCAGCGCATCGCCGCACTGGCCATGGAGCGGTTCGGTCGGCTCGACGTGGTTGTGAACAATGCCGGTATCATTCGGGAAATCAGTTTCGCCGACACCTCGCCTTCGGATTTCGATGCGACGGTAAAAGTGCATCTCTATGGGAGTTTTTATCTCGCGCGTGCGGCGGTACCGATCTTCAAGGCACAAAAATCGGGCGCGTATATTCACATGACGTCCAGTACGGGGATGATCGGCCGGCGCAATCTCTCGGCCTACGCTTCGGCAAAAATGGGCGTCGTCGGGCTGATGCGCTCGATTGCGCTGGATATGGCGGAATACGGGGTGCGCTCGAACTGCATATCCCCGGCGGCCGCCACGCGGATGTCCCCGCGGCGGGCAACGGCAGAACAGGATAGTGCGTTCCGGAACAATGTGCGCAGTGACCAGATTGCGCCGATGGCTGTGTTTCTGGCCAGTGATGCGGCGGCAAAGATTACCGGCCAGATCATCGGCGTGCGGCGGAATGAGCTTTATTTGTACAGCCAGCCGCGCCCGGTGCGGACCTTGCATCGCGCGGATGGGTGGACCGTCGAGGCGCTTTGCGAACAGCTTGTTCCCGCCTGGGGAGCGAGCTTTGTGCCGCTGGAAGAGACCGGGGACGTGTTTTCCTGGCCGGCGATTTGAGGAAACTCGTTTAGGGGGGCGGTCCAGGCGCCAAGGCTGCTTCGATCTGGTTTAAAAAAGCCTGATGCAGCGGGGAGCGGTCGCTTCGACGCCAGACGAGGTCGATATCGATATCGATATCGAGATCTTCGACGGGTTTGAAGACCAGATCGGCCCGGTGGTACCGGGCGACCACGGAAGAAAAAGTGAAGGTAAGGCCCATGCCGGCGGCAACGAGTCCGAGATGGGAGTCCTCGCTTTGGCTCTCCTGAACGATCCGTGGGGTGATGCGATGGGATGCAAAGGCGGATAACAGGCTGTCATACGCGCTCTGCCCCGTGGCGCGTGCGATGAAGATGAAATCTTCATGGCCCAGATCGCGCAGGTAAATTTTGGTGCCGGGGGCGGCTAGCCGATGGTCGGCCGGAAGGGCCAGGATGAAATAATCCTTGAAGACCGATAGGAAATCCAGCGTCTTAGGGGCCGAAGCGCCGTTGGTGAGGAAGCCGAAATCGATCGCGCCGGACAGCAAGGCGTCGATCTGCTCACGGGTGGTCATGGCGCGCAATTCGAGTTTCACATCGGCATGGGATTGGCGGAATGCTTGTAATGTCTCTGCGATGACCGGAAGCTGTGGCGCAATGCGGTTAAGGCCGAAGCGCAAACTGCCGAGCTGACCGGCGGCGATGATTTTAAGATGGGCTTTTGCCTGCTCTGCCTCCGAGACGATTTTTTTTGCATGACCCAGGAAGATTTTTCCAGCCTCGGTCAGGGTAACGCCTTTCGCGGAACGATCGAACAGGCTGACCGCCAGCTGTTGTTCCAGGTCCATGATCCGGCGCGAAAGAGCGGATTGGACGATGTTCAGCGCCGCCGATGCGCGATGGAAATTCTGCGCTTCCGCGACCACCATGAAGTATCTGAGATGCCGCAGGTCCAGCCGGCTGGGAAATTCGTATGTCGTCACAAATATGCGCCAATAGCGCTGACGATTTGCGCCATGGCCGCCTGGCTCACGGGATGGCCGGGAGCGCGGGTGATAAAGCCGTGGATCATTCCCTTGTAGCACGTATGGATCACCGGCACGCCCGCGGCTTCCAGGCTGGCCGCAAAGGCGGCGGCCTCGTCGCGCAGCGGGTCGCATTCGGCGGTGATGATAAGCGCAGGCGGAAGGCCGCCGAAATTTGTGGCCCGCAAGGGGGCGATCAGCGGATGCTCAGCTGAAATGCCCGGCGGCACGTATTGGGCGATGAACCATGCCATCATCTGAGTCGTGAGCAGCGGGGCTTCGGCATTTTCCGTGTGGGAAGGCTGCGTCAGGCTTGTGTCGCAGACCGGGTAGGTGAGCAACTGGCATTTAGTCGGCGGCCCTGCCCGTTCCCGGCTGAGGAATGTGACGCCGATGGCGAGATTCGCGCCTGCGCTTGCGCCGCTGACGCCGATGCGATGAGGCTGGACGCCGATATTCCGCGCATTGCCGTGGAGCCAGAGAAGGGCGGCGTAAGCGTCCTCCAACCCGGCGGGGAAGCGATGTTCAGGCGCCAGGCGGTAGGCGACCGAAACCACGACGGCCCGGGCCCGGCATGCGGTGATGTGGCTACGCCGCTCATCATTCCCGATGCCGCCGCCCACCCAGCCGCCGCCATGGAAATGCAGCAGCGCAGGCAAGGGTCCCGAAATTGGGGGAAAGTATAATCTGGCCGGGATGTCGTTGCCGTCTGGTCCCGGGATAATCACATCCTCCGTCCGTGCCGTTTCTTGCGGCGGGGGCGTTTGCGGCGGCTTCGCCGCGCGCAGCTGCGCCACCGCCTGCGCCAGCGGCATTTCCTGCAGCCGGGGCGCTGCCAAGACGCCTTCCGCCTTCAGCTGAGCCGCGAGCTCGGCATCAATCTGCAAATCGGAGCCAGGTACAGTCATTGGTCGCGTCGTCATCGGCTTCCTGCCCTTTATGTCCCGGTTGGAGATCGTTTATCAGATGATGACTTTTACCGGGAACCAGGCGCGTTGGCCATTGATCGGCGAAATTGGCGTCGGGCAGCCGATCCCGGTTTTGTCGCGACTTACATCTCCGCGAGTTCCGACGGTGCATCGCCTGCCGGCATTTCGGTATCGGGGCTAAGATGTTTGAACGTGAATCCCTTATAGCCATCGGCTGCAACCTCGCGGCATATCTCAACATACCGGTCCAGGCCGCCTACATAGGGGATGAACACGCGTGATCCGTCATCTGCATTGACATGGACCATGTAATTTTTAACGCCCAGGCGAAGGAGTTTGCTTGCCGCCTCGGCGACGCTTTCCGTCCAAAGCGCTTGCGCCGCAGCCTCGGGCTCCACCGTGTCGAAGTTCTTGCGTTGCATATAGCTGATGAGATCGGCGACCCAATTCACATGTTCCTCGTTCATAATGACCATGTTTGCCAGGACTGAGGGGCTGCCTGGACCGGTGAGAAGAAAAAGATTCGGGAACCCCGTCGTCATCAGGCCCAGCATGGTGCGCGGGCCGCGACTCCAATGCGTTGTCGGCGTCTCATTCTTCTCGTTGCGGATATCCACCCGGTCCAACGCGCCGCGAAACGCGTTGAAGCCGATCGCGAAGACGATCAGATCGACTTCATAATGCGCATCGCGGGTCTGAATCCCGGTTTCGGTGATGCGCTCGATTGGATTGGCCGCGATATCGACGAGCGTGGTATTCTCGCGATTATATGTGGCATAATAATTCGTATCGACGCAGAGGCGGCGTGAGCCGATCGGGTGGTCGTAGGGGCAAAGGCGCTCGGCTGTCGCGGGGTCTTTGACGATTTGGCGGATTTTTCCGCGGACGAATTCGGCGACCACATCGTTCACCGCCTGATTTATTCCCTGATCCGCAAAAACGCGGTTCATGCCCTGGCCGCCCAGCGCCCATTGCCGTTCCAGCCGGTCGCGCCGCTCCTGCGGGCTGTACTGGTCGAAGGGCTGAGATACGCCGAGATTGCTGGTGATGGCGGCCCGGGTGGTCAGCAGGTAATCCCGTCTGCCCGGCACGTCCTTCGCGGCCTGCTCAAAATAAGGCTCATTGAGCGGGCCGTTCTGGGCGGGGACAGAATAATTTGGGGAACGCTGGAATACATAGAGCTGGCTTGCCTGTTCTGCCAGCACGGGAATGGTCTGGACCCCGGACGATCCGGTGCCGATTACGGCAATCCGGCGACCGGCAAGTTCAACTTGCCGGTCGGGCCAATGGGAAGCCTGAACGACTTCGCCCTTAAAATTGGACAGACCCGGAAAATCCGGCTTGCGGGCGGCGGAAAGATTGCCGGTG
>Ga0116227_10010153_pt1 | contig 16609 bp, 23 predicted proteins | sample S1TSphgellanicum_FD_89693 | JGI IMG/M metagenome (GOLD analysis project Ga0116227, IMG submission 89693) | Host-associated microbial communities from peat moss isolated from Minnesota, USA - S1T2_Fb - Sphagnum magellanicum MG | ecosystem: Host-associated > Plants > Peat moss > Unclassified...
AAAACATAAAACCCATCATGGTAAAACCTTTCTTTTTTATTTTTTTTTTAATATTGGAATGATAAATCCCCCCCCCCCCCCCCCTTGGTTGATAAAAAAATGGAAATTGTCAATTTTGTGGTAGTTTTGACCTTATGGTTCTTCCTCGTGCTATCGGTAGGCTCTCTCAAGCTCATTAGGAGATGTGAGGCCTCTTTATGAGATTTTTTGTGGAATGGGCAAGAATACGATATTAGGTCCAAAGTTAGATGGTAGGAATGTTGTGTAAGGACGAAGTAAAATGGGTTAGGCTTATGGATGGACCCAAAGGAAGCCCTTGTGGTGCTCTTATGTAAACATATGGTTTTTTCCTTTGAACCTAGTGATGACAACCTCAAGACCCTCTTGTAGTCCAAGGTTTGTAAAACTAAGCTTTTTAAACACAAAAAAGTTGTTGCCCAATTTGTTTGGGATCTTTGCCAAAGGATGTATCTACTTCAAAGGCTTAAGGGTATGGAGTTGAATCTCCAAAGCATGGAAATCCATGATAAGCATGTCCAACAACACCACCCACCTAACCAAACATGATTTTTACACCTTAGTCTCTATTGGTGGACTTGTTTCAAACGAATAAAATCTGAATTCTCAATCCCTAGGGTGGAGAAAATGTTCATAGGTGTGATCTATAAACAATTGATGATCTATGAGACCATCGGAGTAAGGATGTTTGTAAGTGTGATGTTATCCAACACCAATATAGTATTGAAGATGAAAGATTGTCTTTGGGATAGAATAATATCTAAAATTCCATGACATTAGATTGATGAACTTAGAGAGCCAAACAATTCAAGTTTGTAAAAGTGGATATGTTAGGGATTTTTGCTAGCAAGGAAAAACCCCACCCCACATGGGTTTTGTAGGCTACTAATACTTTACCCCAAACTACCTTTTGGTTTTGTAAGTTCCTAACCATGTTAGGGTGTTCATTTTTAGTGGAACAATCTAGTGTTGAGGTGGTTCAAGGTTTTGCCAAAGTTGTGCATGAAGTTGAAGTGAAGAGAGAGGGCTTAGAAACATGACCTTTTGTTTGTTTTATAGCAAGCTCAATGATGTAAAGATTGACCCCAAATGGTGGGCATGGAAGTTCGACATGCCCTTTCTACATCATTCTATGAAGGAGGGCTACAATTTGTTAAGCCAAAATTCTCTTTTATTTGGAAGAATTCCAAACAAACGAACTTCACCCTTCCCTTCAGCATTCAGAATGTATTCCCCCCTTTGATCAAATTAGGATGAGAACCTCAAACTTGCCAAAATGCCTATTCCACAAGAAGACTCCCAAGAAGATTTTGCAAATTTAACTTTGCATGGACCAATGTTGGGTGATTATTAACTTACAATCCCTAATATTTGTTGAGCTAATGAGCCAACAATTGGGAACATGGATTTATGTTTCCTTGACCATTCCAAACGGCATTTGATGTCTTTTGCATCCACATGGTACCTTTGAAATATCAACAATTCTTGAATAACAATCTCCTTTGTAGGTGCTTGCTATGAATTCAAAGATCTCCAAATTGATATTTTCATCATAATTTTTATTCTCGACAAAAGAACTTTTAGCCTTAGACAATGGATGTAAATGAAGATAAGACTTCAAAGAACGTAGGATACAACAATCTCCTATCATGATATTTAGCTATGACCGCCCCTTGCTCACATCCAATTAAAAAAATAAATTAATATCAAACTCTTGAATTTCGAATATAACGTTAGAGACAAACATATTGTGAGTTCTCATCTTATTTTGTCAAAAAAGACGGGAAAGAACCAACGACCTCACAAATTTCCTTCTTTATGTGAGGGTAAAGCTGTGAAGCTTCATTTCACCTTAGCTTGCGCCTCTAGATGTCTATGGTTCTTCTGTGTTCAGTCTTGGAATTTTGCATTTTAGAAAGAATCCAATAGACAACCCGCCCCAAGAAAGAACCCAACAAACCAAGAATTGTGGTAGAGGACAGAAAACACTAATGGAACTTCCCTCACAACTCCAGTCGTAGCAAGAAACCCAGGAACATTCGGTAGGATTCCAGCAACAAGGGCAACCATAGCTGGGAGATGAAACCCATTTGTGTACCAATATAGTTCTTTCTCATCCCTTGAGTAAAGAGCATCAATGTCAAGTGCTCAACCCGCTGACCAAATAATAATCCACCAACATTATACCACCCACTGGACCCAGTAATGCTGAGCAGCCAATCAACCATGTGAAAATAAAGCCTTGACTCAATTGCATTAATCGCCATGGTGAAAGCAAAATCCCCAAAACTGCTGTGAGAATACCCCCCCTCATCTGAAGGAAAAAATCCTCGGGTTCAAATTCACCAAAGAATTGGCAGTGCCAACCACATTTGCAGTGATATTAACTGCCAAGGTGGATAGAATAGCACCAAACAAAGATAAGAGAGTGGGCAAGAAGCCACCAATTAAACTCAACACTTCAATCGGGTCTGAGACTGGTTGTCCAAGTATGACGACTGTAGCAGATGTAACAGCAACTCCTACAAACATGAATGTGGCCATGGACAGTGGGAGACCAATTGCTTGACCTCTGCTTGGCTTTTGGAATACCTTGTAATATCTGCATTTGGGTTTAGAGAGAAACCCACACTGTGAGTGCTAAGATCATGATGTGAGCACAGCTGACTTTCTTGTTACGACAGTGTGAGTTGCTGCTGACAAGAAACATTTTTTTTTTTGTATTTACAAAATTATGAAAAACTGCGAGGAAAACATATCAGCCACCAATTCTTTGAGGAGGAGAGGTCATGGTCATAATAATGAGGTACCTGGAATGTTGAGACTGAGGGCAACCCAAAATCCAACATTGGCTGTCAATGCGGGGAAAAACACTTGCCAAAATTGGCCAGCTTTAGCGCCTCCAGGTACAAATTGTGAGGGAGCTCATAATATAGGTCCAAATCCACCTGCTTTTGTATATGCCCAAGCAAACAATGTGGCAGACAAAACAGTCAAAATTGGTGAACTGTACCTTTCCAACTCCTTGATGCTTGCAATCCCATTCCATATGAATCCTAACTTCACCCCCCTGCCCCACACACCCACACACACACACAATTCAAGTTTCATTCTTGTTTCAAAACAACAACAATTTACAATAAAAAAGACCAATTCTTTTCTGTCAAGGTGGTGTTGGAATTTGTGTTTTCAACTTTGCATTCAATAATTTTCCCAGTAAAGATTTGAAGAACAGGAGGAGGAGCTTCTTTCTAACAGACAATGAAATGAGCATATATATGACTTTGATCAAGAAAACCATGGGATTTGGTACTGACTTTTGTGAGGGGCAGGTATTTTACAGGTAACTAGACATTGAGCAATGAATGGGTAGCAAACACATCAGAAAACAGATGAGCAGAAAAACAAAGAGCTACCAAGTATGTTTGCTATCATCCCCATTTCCATATGATCCTGAACTGCACTACATTCCATGTTTCTCAGTTTCCAAAACCTTCAGAATTGCAACAAAAGAGACTCAATCCTTTCTCTTCTCAAGCTGGGGTACTTTCAATTGCCTTCTGTTTGCATTCAACAATCTGCAATAAGAAGATTTGAAAGAAGAGCTGAATCCTCCAACAGACAAGGAATACATGTGCATATGAAATCAATCAATAAAAATCCATGTGTGGATTATTAGGTAGAAAACTTTGGTGAACTTGGCACTTAATTACAACAGCTCAACTCAACATGCAATTGATTAGCAAGCTCATCAAGAAAAAGACACAACAAATCGATCTCCACAACAATAAATCTGAACGTAACGCCAATAATGGATGTGTACAATTGTAACCATATAAGAGTCACTCACAGTGTCGTCAGACCACCTCCTTCTTCATCACAAGTCTGTTGTAGCAGTGACAAATGAGCTGCCATGACTACTACTACCCACTGACTTCATCAGCTCCCAACTGATTGACTGACTGATGGTGGGTTGTAGATTAAATGTACAAGAATCTACAGCCTGAAATTTGGGCAAACCATTATACATAACATCCACATTCTTGAGTTTCTGTCACATTTCCAGAATCAATGGGAAGAAGAAGACTCATACATTCATGGGGAAGTGATGGGAAAAAAACAAGAAGACTCATACCTGTAGCAACCAGCAGAGCAAGAAGGAGGCGAATTCAGGTGCACTGATGCCAAGGCATGGAAGGAGTGGCTATGGAGATTGAGCATGAGGATGTACAACAAGAAGAGTGTTCAGGAGCTGAAAGATGGCTTGACCACCGATCCAAGTCCGAATTCCAAACCAGCCACAACCGATGAAAGCACGCAAGAGACAGGGCACATTGGCACCACGGATGCCGAAGGAAGCTCTTGCAATGACAGGAAACGGATATGCCGAATTTGGTGCCAGCATGAGCACTCAACACCATGGGGATGAGCACAATCACATTGGCAAGCAGCACCATGAGAACCCCTTGCCACCATGCCATACCCATCTCCACCAAGCTCCCTGCCAAGTAGTACGTCGGTACTCCCACCACAAGAGCCACCCACAAGCTCCCCATGTCGCGCGCCGTCAGAATCCTTCCTGCTTTCATCGTCGGTGCGCAATCCTGGTTATACAACCACTCGTCTGGACTCCTTGGATCTCTGGGAGAAATGGGTTCCAGCAACTTTCCCCACAACCCATCGGCTGCTGTGCTGCTGATTTCCCAGCTGAGTTTGAAGAAGCTGAAGCTCCTTCTGCAGAGGAGCTGCTAGTGCTAGTAAGGAGCTTCTCTCTCGTTGTATCTCCATCCCCGGAAACGTTCCAGCCAAGAAAGAGATTCCTCATAGCAAGCAAGAAGCAACAAGGGTACAGACAGATTTCCTCTGATCTCAGTGCCTGGCTCTCATCATGCTTTTGCTGGAGAGAAAGAGAGAGACATCTGCTGCTGCTGCTGCTGCTGCTGCTGCTGAAGTTGGGATTTGTAAGAGATGCTCGGTGAAGAAGAAGAAGAAGAAGAAGAATTGGGTTTTTCGTCTTGTGTAAAATGTTGTATGAGGAATGGGAATTGTTGTTTTATTGCAGTCAGTCGGGAGGAGGAGATCTAATAAGACTTCTTGTGGATGGGTATGAAGAAAAAGAAGAAGAAGAAGAAGGATCTTATTTCTGCCTTTTTCCAACTTATTCATGCACCACGAGAAGCTTGTGTTTGCTCAGGTATACATGCCCAGGACTCTCGCCGGTAAATTAGACCTGGATCGTCCACTGCTAGCTTTTCTTCAGTTTCTGTTACAGGAATCCCTCGAGGAGCCGCGCAGCCTAACGACTTTTTGAATTGCGACAACCGTAGATAGCGAGAGAGAGAGCATACCCATCTCCAAATTGTACATTGGAAAAAAAATCTTCTTCATCTTCTTGTTTCTAGCAATTGCAGCAAACTTACCAAGGAATCGGTCTTCACCAATTCTGAATCTGCTGCGTACAAGTAGAGCTCCACTGTAGAGTACCCACCCTTTGCAAACTTGTGCTCTGCTTCTTGTCATTGGTTTTTTTGTCTTTCTTCTTGCAAAAAACATTTTTTGGGCAGACATCTTCTTCTTCTTGGTTTTGTTTTTCTTCTTCTTGCAAACATTTTTTTTTCTGGCAGATGTCTTCTTGGTTTTGGTTTTTTTTCTTCTTGCAAACATTTTCTGTCTGGCAGACATGTTTTTGTTTTCTTGGTTTTGTCTTCTTTCAAGCATTTTTCTGCCAGAAATGATATTCTTGTTGGGTTTTGTCTTTCTTTGGGGTATGTATTGTTTCTGGCTGGCACACAAACAAACAAACAGACAGACAGACAGACAGACAGGGAACCCTTGTTGTTGGGTTTTTGTGTCTCTTTCAAACATTGTTTGGCAGGCACAGAAAGACAGACAAAGCCTTGTTCTTATTGTTCTTGGGTTTGCTTTTGTCTTTTTTTTCTTTACACTGAGGTCGTCAGTCTCCCTGTCTGTCTCTCTGTCTGTTTTGGAATGTAAAAGGAAATGGCGAGGGAGACACAACAGCAACAGCAACAACAACAACAACAAATGGAGAAGATTCATGACAGTGTGTTGGATGCGATTCATAATGCACTTTCAAAGGAGTCTCTGATCAAGAAGCTGGTGCTTCCCTTCAATGAGACTCTCTCATCTGCAAGGTCGCGGGTATGTGGGAGTGTGTGTGTGGGCTGGGCACCCGCACTGAACTAAACCGCAGTTTGAACCCCTCAATGTGCTCATTTCACAAACTTGTTGTTAGTGTGTGATACTTGTGCAGGATCATTGGTTTTCATGCACGTTCAAATCTCTTGTCTCATCCCCATTGATATCAATCTATCATCCTGCTGCATATCAGGGTGTAGCAGCTGCTGGACCATCATCATCATCACGCTGGGAATGGCAGAAGAATACAGCATTGCTGGTGCTGGAAAACCGCAATCAGCAATTGCAGCATCTTCTCACTCAGGTAGATCTTCTGGCCACCCAGAAGAAGCAGTAGAAGTAGATACATGGGTGGGGATGGTGCTGGGTATGATAAGTGCAGCAGCAGCATCGTCATGGCTGCTATTGTGGGCATTATTGATTTTTTGCAGGCAGAGACAGATGCTGTGGAGCATGAAGCTCGCGCACACAAAGATCGCAGAGTATTGGGAGAAGCTCTGCAACGCAGCAAGGAAGAGGCATTGCTTCTAGCCAGAGCACGTGACATGCGTGCACGCCTCATAGAACAAATGCAAGTGATGGCCCGCAGCAAACAGCTGCAAGCCACACTCTGCACATGGCGACACTTCTGTAGGAGATCCAGGAAGACTCGGGTAATGGGGTGATTCAAATTTACCACTTTTGTTGTGTCTTTGTAGAGTTTTTACACTAGTGGGTGTGATGGATCAATTGACTTTTTCACAGTAACTCTTTTAATTGTGGAATAATAATTTGTTTAATTTGGTTCTTCTTCATCTACACAGGCACTCCAGAGAGCAGAGAGATTATGGACTGCACGACGCATGTTGAAGTTGTTTGATGCCTTTGTTATTGGCTGCCATCAAAGGAAAGAAAGCTACCATTCCATAGTTGTTGCTGCACGGCATCGGAGTAAAGTTCTGCTGCTTTCTACCCTACGCTTGTGGTGGAGAGCTTCCTTGCTGAGACAAGACGCAAAAAACAGACTTGAGAAGTTCATGAGCTACTGGTCCCAGTACCGACTGAGATCAGTTGTGGTTTCCTGGCACACTCGCTGCATTCAGCTCACATTGCAGATGTTGAATGAGAAGAGAGTGATCCGGATGTTGCACTTCAATCAACTGCGATCTGCATGGCGTGAATGGCATTTGCATGTGACCATGGCAAGAGAGAAGAAAGCCAATGCAGAGTTCTTCATGTTCCTAAAACTTGCAGGAAGTTGCTTGGAGAGCTGGCATAAACTGCTCATCAGGAAGAAGCAAAGACTGAAACAGTTGGAGCTCGGTAATTCAGATCCAGCATTTGTGTGTATATATATATCCTAGAAAACTCAGTTTTGTCTTTGCAACCAATCCATAGGTCAGGAAACAATTTAGTTTCTTCAGCCTTGTTTTTGTTCTCTTGCACCACCCTTACAGACCATCAACTAATCTTCTGATGTTTGTGTTAGGTGGGCATCAAAGGCAAGTCTTCATGGTGCGGGCTGCTATGACGGTCTGGCTCCAAAGGGCACAAATGGCAGCTGTGATGGCAACACGCCTGACATGGTTCCTGAAACGCAAACGAAGGAAAACCAAGTGGATAGTGATGGTCAAATGGTGCCAACATGTTGCGAAAATGAGAGAAGCCAGGACTGCAAGGACCAAGTTCTTGAAGAAACTAGAGAAACAGTGCATGAAATGGGCATTTGAAGCCATCAGGAAAAGGTCAATAAACAAAGCTCTACTGGAATGGTGGCAGCAGCAACAGTCAAACAGAATCAGGTACATGAGCTTCCTTCCCTAGTTCTTTTACAAGAGAATGCAAAGTTCAATAGCCTCTTTCCTTTGTTTTTTCCCCTCTTCTTTATTGAGGAGGAGGCATACCTCAAGATCATGAATTGCTTTGATTGTGAAGAACTTGTTGGGTCCCTGCAACAGCGGGCCACCACCCATTGCATCTGCCAAGCAAGGTGCCTTGTGCAACTGCAGAAAACTGATTTTGTGCTAGTGTTGGACAGGGGCTCAGTGATGAGGTTATGGTTGCAGGAGATTAAACACAGGCAGACAACCCAATTGTGGGTGCAGCACATGCATGTCCATTGGAGGAATCGCCAGCTACTGAAACACTTCTCATCATGGCTTGTGTACACTGAAGCCTGCAGGTATCCATCCCAACTGTGCATGTGCAACAAGTTGGAAAAGCAAAGACTTCTTGACAGTGTTTTCAAATAGAACAATTCAGGGTAACCTGTTGGGTGCTAGTGCAAGAAGTAGTGGATTATCATGATCTGTTGATCCAATAGAATTGGAAGCAGTAAACTCTCCTCAAGAGGATTTTTTTTGCCATTTGTAGGAGGATGAGTGCAGAAGACAAGCTCTGTGAAGCAGAGGCAAGGGTGGAGCTGTTGGAAACTCAGCTGAATGGGGCTGCCCATGTACAGGCAGAGATGGAGATATTAGTAGCTGGATTCGAGACAGAAAGGTCATGTATGATGGATGATACAGGCACTGTGATTGCCAGGACTCCTCGTTGGATATCTGGATTTCTTGATGGTAGGAAACACTGCTGTTGAGACACTTTGCTCTTATATTCACCTCACCCACAATGTGGAATACCACCTGCTGGTGATTGTTCTAACTGTGAGTGCTGTTGTTGCAAATGCAGTTGAATTGAGGTGGAGCAGACCAGCTATGGAGAATAAATGGTTGCCTGCTGCTCGTGCAGGCCATTCTGCAGTGTCTCTCCAGCTTGGGTCCAAAAACCCACCAAGCACCGTTGTCGTGTTTGGTGGCTATAATGGGCAAGAATGTTTCAATGATGTCCTCATCTTTGACTGTGGTAAAACAAAGATGTGCACGACTTTTGCAAGAAGTTGCTGGTTCATGGAAAGATTTTCAACTTTCAAGGCCCAAATATGTCCAGAAGTGTTTCATCATCAGTATCACTGACAAAGGCAAGCTTTTTGGAATGTGTGACTTCCAGGTGACATGTGCTGGGAAAGACCTGCAGTGTCAGTGGCACTGGGAAGTGTGTGCCCTCCACCAATGCGTAATCACAGTGCCTGTCCATTAGGTGCAAGCAGGATGCTGCTTTTTGGAGGCTTTGATGGTGCCACTGAGTTTTCTGATGTGTCCCTGCTCACTTTCATTGATCAAGGATGTGAGTCACTGACTCTCTGAACTCAAAAAGCTCCTGTATCTCTTTTCAACAGGATGAATCCATTTTTTTTCTGCAAATTTTAGACTGCTCTGCTTTGATGCTGACAAGAGCCTGGCAGAATGGATTTGGACACAACCAGTGCGGACAACTGCTGATAGTTGAGAGCATCAGTAGCTGACACCCTGAGAGAAGTCTTCTTCCATCTTGGTGCATGAAGGGACAACAGATGACGCAAATGTAGCTTCACCATGTGAATGAAGAAGAAATGGGTCCCAAAAGATTCTGACCAAAAAACAAATTCTGATATAATAATCCTTGTGGCAGTCTCTTGTGAATGGTCACAGCCAGAACGACAATTGGGTGCAGTGCCTGGATCATTTTCCCACCACACTTGCTGTATCACCCAAGATGAGAAGCAGATGACTGTGTTTGGGGGTTATCGTTCAGGTGTTGGCCACCTGAATGAGACCTGGTTGCTTGATCTGCAGCTCATGGCATGGACCTCCCCAGACTATGTTGTTGGAGTCCCACCTTCTCCACGCAGGAGCCATGCAGCAGCCATTATTGACAAGTGCATGTTTGTATTCGGGGGTTACAATGGGAAGGAGCATTTAGCTGATCTCCACATACTGGATCTTGAATCAATGGCCTGGCAGTTGTGTGTTCAAGTCTGTGGAGACTTGCCATCACCACGACGACAGCATGCAATGGCAGCTGTTGGGAAGCACTTGGTTATCCATGGAGGATATGATGGACAAAAGTATCTGGATGACATCTACAGCTTCAACACAGACAGTAGAATCTGGAAAAGGTGGCCAATCATAGCACCTTGCAAGGAGGAGGGGGCATCTGTAGACAATTCACAGTCAAATGGTCGGTCAATGCAAACAATGGTGGTAGCTAGACAACAGCTGGTCATTTTTGGGGGAGTTTGTGACCAAGGTGCCTTGCAAGATGTTCTATTCCTTGAGAATGCTGCTGGTAAGAATTTTTTCATGTGGAGTATGTATACTAGCTTTAAGTGGAGATTCTGGACTTGTTTTTCAAGAGCTTGCTAAATGGGTTAACACCCACAAATGATATCCATTCCATTTCTGAAGTCTGAAGTTGGTGGTCACTTTGCAACTGCAGCAATCAGTGGTCTTCAGCTGCAGAGAAGTTTGTCAGAGGAGACTGCAAAAGTCCACAAACTGCAATTAAAGGTGGTGAAACATGAGCAAGCCTTCCAAGTCAAATCGACAGAGCTCACCTTGGCACAGACCAAACTCTTGCAGCTTCAGTCTGCACTTAAGGTAGATAAACCCTGACCAAAGGATGCTGGAAAAACATGCAGAAATTCTTATTTTATTACTACAGATGTTGATTATACAAGGACCTGCTGGCAGCTGAGAAATGGGGGATCCTGGAAAAGTGCAGGTGGAAGGGAAGAAGCGAAGCTCAGCAATCGAGGGGCAGCGGGTGTTGCTTGAAAAGCTACGAAAGGCGCGTGATAATTCACGCACACTTGTGGAAACTTGCTGCAGGTTTCTTACACACGAAATCCCAGTACACAGATTTTCTTCCCCATTATCAATTCAGCTTTGAAAACAAAATACTATGTCTCTCCATACAAATCTCTCCACACTTGGTTTCCTCTCATATCAATTTGTGTAATTTTGTTTCTGGACATTGGAATGCAGGTTGGAGGAAGAGCAAGAGAGTCTCCAGAAACTGGTGACCCAGTATGAGCAACAAAGACAGTCAGCTGTACAATTCGGTTTTCTCTCAACCATACAGAGGCCATTGTGACCCACTGAAAAATTGTCACAGTACTCATGAGATGCACACTAAACTAGAGCTCTGTAAGTCTATGAATTTCAGCTCTCTATTTCACTCAAGCTCCTCACTGGGAGCTTGAAATTTCACTGTACACTTCCTCAATTACTCCTACCTTCCTGATGCAAAACCAAAACTGGGTTATGAAATTCTCACAAAAGGACCAGGGAAGAGTCCTCAGCATCTGAAAAGACTAATCTGAATAATCGTAGTCACTTTCATCAAATGGCCAGAATGAAGAAATGGGTTCAGAAGGCAAATCCTCGTTGATGATGAAGAGACAATCCCCAAGTTCCTGAACTGTCTGTGAATTGTACTCATTGATGTGTAAAAATTGAAGTGTTGTCAGTTGGTTAAAACTCTCAGGGAACTCTTTCAACCTGATGCAGTCAGTTAGTTTGAGCTCCAGAAGTGAATTCAAACTCCCAAAATTGTCAGGAAGTTTTGTCAGACATGAACAACTGGCAAGGGACAGGGTGTTGAGGTTTGACAGCTGCCCAAAACCGTCAGGCAAGCTCTGCAAGGATTCACACCCATGCAGATTCAGCTTACACAATGACAGCAGCTGACCAAAGTTGTCAGGTAGCTTGCGCAAACTTTTGCATTGCCAAAGCTCCAGCGTTTGCAACTTGTGCAGCCAGCCAAAGCTTGGAACCAGTTCTGTCAGGTTCTCACAACCACCTAGATCAAGGTATTGCAGAGCTTGGAGTTGCCCAAAATCATCAGGCAGCTCTTTCAACCTCTTGCAGGAACCAAGTTCAAGCATCTGCAATGAACTCAACTGCCCAAACCCAGCAGGTAGCCTTTCCAAGTTCTCACAGAATCTCAAGTCTAATGTATGTAAGGAGTGCAGATCCTGGAAGTTTGTAGGCAATTCCCTTAGTTTCTTGCACTCCAAAGACAGAGCCTTGAGCTCTCGTGGGAACTGCAGAATGAACAAAACAAATACCCCTGGCCCCCATCAGAAAAATCCAACTATCTAGAAATGAGGCAACTCAAGAGAACAACAATTATGAAAAACTTTCCTGTGCATGAGTTTTTGTTTCTTGATACTTCGTACCTCAAAATCTTTGAAGTCCATATCAACTTCGCAAATGCTCAGTACTGCCAATTGTGAAAGCTTCCAAAGGTTCTGAAACGGCATTGCACCTTTGATAATCAAAAGTTGAAGCTGGTATGGAGAATTTCTACACTGCCCAATAACCTCATTCTCGAGAATCAGTACACGTAAAGACTTGCATAGAACATCCAAGGTTTCTGCAGGTAATGCCTCCTTGCAATTCCTCAGAGACAACCCCTCGATTTTCTTCATATCCTGCAGACACATATAACAAAATGAGATTTTAGCCCCAGTAATCCAATCACTCCTTTGTACATCTAACATGGATTGTTGTGTGCTGCAGTTTCACAGCCACCCAAGAGGCTCAAAGGGCGTAATGAGCTACAGACAATGGCAAGAGAAAATAAACATGGAAGGAGATTATGATATAGTCTTCTATAAACAAATCTCCATCATGGGTGGTTCTGAAGTAACTATGAACGAGTGGAATTGGGATTGCAATTCTTTACTGTTTCATCTTCCTTGAGAGCTGGCGGTAACCAAACTGCACCATCAGACCAAACACGAATACCAGTCTCCTTATTACGCCCAAGAGCAATCAAAAGATCATGGACATGTACACGTGTGACATTGTCAACATCGAGCTTCTGCTTGATCAATGCCAATTCTTCCAGGGCCTTCAAGCGGCCTTCGCCAATGACATGACTAACCATCTCCCATGGTAGATCTACCAAGAAGGCAGTTATGTCAAGAAATGCTTTTGCATCTGCCTTAGCAAGCTGCGCATAACTGAACTCAAGACTGCGATATAGGCGATTCTCCTTGTTGCCTGTTAAAGAATCACAACTTTGCAGTGAGTCAACCACATGCTTTGATGCCGAGTCCCAGTTCCTGGATTTGAGGTACTTTCCAACTACTTCCAGAGCTAATGGTAAACCTGCACACAGTCTGAGAATGCTCACGAAATTATTTTGTTTCTCTGCTGCTGCTTCTGCTTCTGCTGCTTCTTTTCCGCCAAAGGCATGGAGACATAAAAGCCTCCTAGCTTGACACAGGTCGAGCTCTTCAACTTCATACTTGCTGCATTTGAAACCCATCTCTTCTAACACTGGACAAGCATTTGCGTCACGCGAAGTTACAAGAACCCGACTATGTTTTGGAAGGATGAGTTTCTCCGGAAGTAGATCAGTTAGAACATCAGCATTGAGGACATTGTCAATGAAGATAAAAAGAGGCTCCTGGCACTCATTGCCAAGGAATTGGCCCAGGCATTGTGATCCTTCTCTGTGGTCACCAAGGCGAACCTTCTCGCCTGACAATCGCTCCATGATGTTGGCTTGCAGGTCTCGCAGTTTGTCAAGTGATGGGCTCTCACCCACTTCCACCTTGCAATAGTTGCGTCCCTTTTTGGAGTTCAACTTTGCGTATACACCATCCCCAAGCGTGGACTTGCCAATTCCACCCATACCATGAAGGACAACTGCCCTCATCTCTGAATCCTCCATCTCCAGCATTGTGATCACCATATCCACTCGCTCATCAAGCCCAACTGCCATTGACAAAACCCACAACAAAAAACCTTTCTTTATATGTGGCAGTTGTGGGTTGTGCGATTCTGGGGGGTGGGGGGATGCTTCTTCAATCTATCATCTCTACAGGAGATTGAAGGAGCATTTTTTTTTACCTTTACCACTGGGGTACACAGGGATTGAAGGAGACAGTGGAAGACTGATCTGACGAGTGAGCTTCGAAGTCCTTTCAAGCACTTTCTCAACTGCTGTCAGGGTGAGATTTGGATACACTCCCTCAAGCATCTTGCGAAGCTGGTCCATACTCTCCTTTGTTGACCCTGCAAAGCATAACCTGGAAAACCAATAACCTCCAACAACAAAATTTCAAGACTTTGCAATTCTGCTGCATCAGTGGATCCTATGAAGACATTCAGCTGCAAGGTAAAAGCATTAGAAAGAGCAGAAAGCAAATTTACATAGAGACAAAGGGATAGGAGATGTTGGGCTGCTTTATACTTACTTGCTGAATGTACCGCTTTTGACATGAGTACAACAAAGGACAGTTCCTTGTGCAATGAGAGAAGTGGCTGTTTTCAGTTTTTCATCAGCTTCTGGTAGTTGTGGAAGGAGAGCTCGAATATGTTTTGCCAAATCTCGCATCGCAAGAAGGAGGCTGAGACATTCACTTGTGTTTTTCGAACCTTGATCAACCTGTTCCAAAACATATACTACAAGAGAGAGAGCAGCACCTGCCCAGTGCAACTTACTTGCACCTTTTAACACTTCACAAAGCAATGTAAAGCACTCTGCTGATAGGTTTTTGATTGTCAACTGCAAGCCCCCCCACCCAAAAAAAAAGCACAGCAAGCTTATTCACTCACTCTGTTTCATGATATCAATGTGCAGGTGGTGATGATGATCATTTCTAAAAAAATAAAATGGCAGATCAGAAGATGGGTTGATGTCAATGAGTGGGTGGTGATCATCATCATCACCTCCTGCAAAATAAAATGGCAGATTGGAAGGTGGGGTGGAAGACGGGGTAGGTTTGCTTCAGCCCCCACATACCTGAGAATTCAGAGATTCACAGTTCTGGCTAAGAGTGCTCATCACACTAGCAGCATCATTGAAACCAGAGCAAAGAGTTCCCAGATATTGAGCAGGTGCTCTCTGATCTGTTCCATGTTGAAACTTCTTCAATGCCTGTTTTGGTAAGTGACCATGAAACAAGAAACATTCAGATCACATCAATTTTGATACTGTAAAAAAATGCCCACTTGACTGATCTGATCTTCTTGGCAGAGATGATGATGAAATAATTGGGGAGAATCTTCATTGTCATCTAGGGGTGCTTTGGTTTTTTCTTCTTCTTATCAGCAATCAAAAATCAGAAGAGAAAAAAAAAATGCTTGGGCATCTCTGGAGAGAGGTTCTTAGTACCATGGAATACATACCTGCTCAATTGCATCAAGAATCTCGTCAAGTTGATCCTCCTCCTCAATCTTCATGAATGCTTTTGGCTTCTCATCCTCAATCTTCATGAATGCTTTTGGCTTCTCATCCTGATGATTTGCAGGAGTATGATGGTGGCTGAGAGATTTGCTTGCTCTCAAATCTCTTAAGCTTATTGCCTTGTAGCCCCGCTTCAAGGAATTCCCCATGGATTTCAAAAGATTATATTGGAAGAGAAACTGAGAAGGGGCTTTTCCAAAAAAAGACAAGAAGCTCACTCAAGCTCACTCTCAGCTCAACCAAATCCTCCACTTTTTGGGAACTTCTTCTTCATCACCATCATCGTCACCCCTGACCAAATTGGCAAACAAAAAGACACCATCTCTGGAGCTCTGGAGACAAAAAGGGACAAAGAAGGCAGAGGTTAAAAATTTGATTCTCTTTCTTTGTTTCTTCCGGTAGCTTGAAATAGGAAAGCTTCGGATACTTAAAAAGAGGAAAGAATGGCTTGCAAAGCAGCTCAACCCATTATCATGCATGCTTGAACAACAACAGCAAAAATGTTTGAGAGACAAAATTCAAGTAAGCTCCATAGATCCACTCTATAGATAACCAAACATCATCAAGTCTAGTCTCTGTGGAAACTTCAGATTCATCACAAGCAGCTGCTAGATAATCATCAAATTTCAAAAGGGGAAAAGAAACCATGAATAGCAGCCCAGCTAGACTTCTGTTCGAGAAAAATCCTGAGCTCGAGCAAGAAAGCAAGCAAGCAAAGTAAAACTCCCACCAGAAACAAACAAACAACCAAAAAAAAAATGACAAAACCCTTTTTCTTCTCCAACTTTTTCCTCCGACCTTTCACAGAAGAAAAACCCAAAGAGAGAGAGAGAGAGAGAGATGGGCACAGACAGAGAGAGATGGGCAGAGAGAGAGTACTGATCAGTCCATCAGAAACAAAAAGATAAAGAAGAAGAAGAGAGTAAAAGAGTTCTCAAACTTGCAACAACAACAACAACAAAAAAAGTTTCTAACAAGTTGCAACAAAAGCAACAACAAAATCCCAATAAGCTTCAAACAATCACAACCAAAGCTATAATGGTGAAATATTTCTTCCCACCATCCAGAGATGGCAACCAACTTGCAAAGGTGGGTGCTTGAAAAAGAGAACATTGACAACCTTCTTTCTTCAACTACTTTTGTTGAGGGAAGCAAAAAAAAAAACACCCAACAATGGAAGTTCTCATGCTATGATGATCTTTGTTCTCCATAAAAAATTTCTCATAACTTTGTTGAGGGAAGAAGAAAAAAACCCAACAATGGATTCTTTGCAACAACAACTGAAGATCAAACCTCAAAAAACAAAAAGAGTTATCAAAAGAGAAAGAAGGGACCCCAAAAAAACCAACACCCAACAACCCACCACACACACCAA
>Ga0116227_10010155_pt1 | contig 16605 bp, 14 predicted proteins | sample S1TSphgellanicum_FD_89693 | JGI IMG/M metagenome (GOLD analysis project Ga0116227, IMG submission 89693) | Host-associated microbial communities from peat moss isolated from Minnesota, USA - S1T2_Fb - Sphagnum magellanicum MG | ecosystem: Host-associated > Plants > Peat moss > Unclassified...
AGATTCAAAGTTAAAACCAAGGTTTCACCAACTTTGGATAATGCAACCCACATCTATTCAACTAGTTTAAGCTCAAACATTGTTGCCAAGCTATTTTGTGATGAATAACCATGAAAATTGTAAAGCTATGAAGAAGACAACCAAAGCAATAATGTAACATTATCAAACAAACAATACTTATGTGAGCATAAAAGGATTGTTCATTTATTTGTAGATCTTGGAGTCCAGGATCAAGATATAATTGACATGCATCACTATGGTTATTATGTCATGGCCATTTACTTTGAAACTATTAAGGTTTTAAGAATGTTTTTTTGCAACATTGTAAAGGCTTTTTAGATCTATCAATGGTGGAATCTAATGGGATATTTATGTATGTGTTCGTTCATCCATTGTGAAGATCATGAGTTGTTTAAGATGTAGTATATGACCAAGATGGTGGTTGAGCTCTGCACTCTAATGATGATGTCAATCGTGAATCATGCTTAGAAACCCGTTGCCATAAAAGTGAAAGTAACATATCTCAAAAAATCCAGTGAGGGTATTGCAGGATATCACAATTGGAGGACAAGGCAAGAAGTCAAGAAGGCTTCTCCACATCTCTAGATGCTTAAGTTTATTGTTCCATTTCAGTGAGAGGTTTGTCATTGGACTTAGATTTATTAGCCTCTGGATGAGGGTGACCATCACCCCAACAATTATAGCTCTATGTGAGCATGGGATATGTGAGCATGGGATGGTCACGGCAAAGTCTAGTGAGAAATGATAAGCACAGCAAATTGAATTAGTTATGGACTCTGAATGTGTCAATTCTGGGTCTCGAAGTGTGGATATGATGCGAAGGCCATGAATAAAGAGGTAGGTATAGTCCAGTGTGGGGGCCCAGGTATTCAAAACTGGATCAAACCACCTCTGGAAATCCTGGCCAGGTACCAGAGTTGATAACCACAATTACAAAAAACAAAATACCCAGGTTTGATACATGGTTACTGTGAACCATGTGAACAACATCGATGTAGGCAAGGAACATTAGACATTAAATTTGTGGGGACCATGTTCAGTGTATAGAACTATCTCGCACAGATTGTTGAGTTTGAAGAGGGTAGATGTATAAGCTGTTAATTCAAAATGGTTTTAAGTCAACTGTTTTTGTGCGTAGTTTGCTGGAGTTACCAACTACCATGTTGCAAATCTGATGTTTTTGTGAACTTTGTGGTGTAGAGTTCTTGCCTGACATGTATGCAAAATGTGGGAACATTGCAGATGCTTGGAAAGTCTTCAACAGAATTCCATCTGCAAACACTTGGATCACCATCATATTAGGACATGAAAATGTGGGCAAGGGCAAAATACAGTGGAACTATTTGGACAAATGCAACAGGAAGGCTCGTATCCAAACCTCGTTACCTTTGTGCAGGCACTGATTGCATGTGCTGATATAGTTGCCCTTGAAGAAGGCAGGTGTGTTCATGAGCAGAAAATTCTAAGTGGAGCTTTCTTTTTTCAGATGTGTTTGTGTGGAGCACCTTGCTTAACATGTATGCAAAATATGGCAAAATCATGAAGGATGTTTGGGAGGATGCCATCTCGAAAATGCGGGGCCGGGGTAATGTTCATTCTTCTTCAATCCATTTCAATTCTCAACTATCCTTGCACGGTATTTCCTCTATATTTTCATACATTCATTACCATTTTGAGCACATTTAAATTTGATGTTGTTGTATCAAGTATCATTTACAAACCTTGTTAATATTAAAATGTTTATTGATGTGTGGGACACCAAGTCATTCATAATAATTAAATGTTTCACACCAAACTAGAGTATGGAATTCTTATTGTTGAGATGTTTCAACTATAACTCCGTAGATGACAACATCATTTCAATTGGTGGAATCAAATAAACATATTGTATTCCTCCTTTTGAGTTCAACATTGATTTATATCTAAATTCATACACTTTTGTAAAACAAAAAGGTTAAATGACTCAATTTTTTTCGCTTTCTATATATTTTGGACAATGCTTCATTATCCTTTTTGTTTTTTTTACATCATGACATGCATATTTGTATGATTTGAAATTGTTTGCAATCGAAGTTTGTAGTTTCAAATGTTGTTTCAAACATGACAATAAAAGTATTATATGCTTGTCAAAGGTGACACATTTGTAGAATAGTAGGGTAGTAGAGTCTATTGCATCAAATTGTTGGAATTTTAAAACAATTCCATGCATGGAATTGTATTCACCATTTTTGATAGAATTCCACCTACCTCATTCATTTTCTTGGATTTAAGGTTGCCCACCTATCGGACCTTCCCACACATCAAATTGCATATTTTCACAAGTGTTAATTGATCAATCCACTAAAATAATTAAAAAAAAAATTGGATGCCTTTGAATAAAAAACGTACACATAGAATGCAAGAGAAGAGTGACATATAAACTTTCACTCACCTATATTTGGTCGTGAAATGATGCAAGAAAATAAACATTTCTAGTTGAGCTAATTCTCTTCCTAGAGACACGTGTGCATCGTTCCCAAAAGGTGTATAAGAAAATGACTTTGGTGCCACCTGCAAACACATAATGTTGCTATTAATCTCATTCTTCAAAGACATCTTATTCACTATACTCTTGTAATTCACCAAAAGAATACACACACATCACTTATTATAAAATTAATGGATTAAATTTAAGACAAAACACCAAGACATACATGTGTCATACATATAATTTCTCGTCAATGCATTGTAATTTCCCTTACTTATGTACTTTGGAAAATAATCTATAAAGAAAAAGGAGAAAGTTCATTCATATAAATCCCACACCATGTACATTGCACCAATGGAACTTCAAATATAGTTTGTTAATCCACATCCAAGGTGAACAATAAAATTAAGAGGTTGTATTGTAGTGAAACCTCGAATCGATTATGATCAAACTTGTAAGGAGAAGGGTAGTTTTGAGCATCAAGGTGGAATGTTGTGTGTACCACCATCACCCTCCAACCTTTTGGTATTAAATAATTCGCATTATGGGTAGAAATTATTTTAGTGGCCTTTCTCACCTTGTTGTTTATGTGTTCTACCATTTCCAATCAAACCTTAGTAGACAAATGTTTTTTGGGGATAAATTGAAGTTTTAAAAACTCAAACAAATGTTAGAATTTTTCATAATTTGTCATAGGCTAATCTTTACTTAGGAAGAAAAAAAAAATGGTGAATTGAACAAAATTTTCTTGTTTTCCATTGCTTGATTAAGATTGAATTGTTGGAGGATAATTGTTATGAACATCTAAACATAATTAATTTCATTTTTTGCATGCTCACATTTTGGATCCATCAGCCATTTACCATCAAAGTTTTTTCTTACCTACATGTTTATTTATAAATTCCAACTTACCCATGAGAACATTGTTTTTCCTTCCAATATAAATAAAAACATGACACTTGATAGAAGCTATCAATCTAACTTCATTTAGAATAAATTATCCCATGGCATTTTTAAAGCCTAAACCTCTTGAAACTTTGTGGCTCACATTAGTTTTGAGTGCAATCACACTAATAAAAGCCAAAATACTTGTAACAAGTGCATAATTTTTAATGTTTTAATGTCAAAATTTGTTTTAGTGTTGCAAGTCATTCAATCACTCATGATAATTTTTTTAATTTAAAATCATATTGTGGAAACATGTGAGATGATTTGGAACGAATCTAATGATGATAGAATATTCAAAAACATTAATTAAACATTATAATTGATGTTTTCCAACATTGTGATAACTCCTAATTTTTAGGACATTGTTTAAACATGACATATTGTGGGTGAAGCTTTTTAAACATATATTTACATCATAGTTTAAGGGGGACATTTTTTTTGAGTTTACAAAACACGTGAGTAAAATATAGGGTGGCATATATTGATTGTTGGGTGAAATTCATAATTGATTAGTTTTGTAATAGAGTTATGTTTATTTTGAAAATAAAAATGTAATAAATATAAGGTGTGTATTCAAAATTAAAGGTATTATAGTTGTTAGTAGGTTCAATTAATAGGTTAGTAAGTGAACTCAATAAATAAACTAATTGTAATAAATGAAGTAAACATAAAATGGAATGTTAAAAAACATGATGATTGAGTTATGGATTTTAGGGTGGTCAAAATCATGTAAACTATCATGTGAATTATATTCATGAGGTGTACATCAAATGTTCTTTTCAAACCTATGAACTTTTGTAATTTTTCATCCTAGAATCTCTTATGTCTAAGTTACAATGGAAACTATTCCATGTTTATTTATTTTTTTACAGTTTTAGACTTCATAAACTAACTAAATAAATAAATAAATAAAGTGCATTGAAATTGGATGAAAAGAATAACTATAGGATGGTTGAAGGTTGAAGTATGTGCATATTAGAAAATTAAATAATAATAGGGTGTAGGGAAAAAAATCCCTCATCTAATACCTGCCCCCCTCCCCTTCCCCCCCAAATGTTTGTTTGATGAAGGTAGTTTGATATTTTAACACAAAGTGTCCCCTTGGTTCATAGTATATTGATTTTTTTGAGTCATATTTTTTTCAATTTTAAATATGATATTTTAAAATATTTTAAATTAAATAATCACTTAAACATCCAATTTGGCTATTGTTATCTTATTTACACCCAATTGAAGTTCATTTTTTGGGATTAAGGGTGTGCCCATCTCAAGTAACAACCATGTTTTCAAAAGGTTCAACAAGAAGGAAAGTGTTTGTGTTTCAAATTTAAAGGTGGAATAGTTTGCAATTCAAGGTTAAGCACATGATATCTTTGTGTACCCAAGTTATTAGATTTAACTACATTTCAAGAGAGAGATTCAATAGATGTAGGAACTTTTCCTAGGACTTAACCACCAAAGAGATACTTATATTTAGAGTTATTAGGCACTTGTAGGTGTGCAAGCATGGTTAAATCCATAAATTTAGTATCATAAACCGAAAGTTCAAATCGACCAAAAGCACAAATTCATAAGAAAAATGCAATAGATTCAATTCTATATTCTAGATTTTGGATTTTGTAAGTAATAAAAAAACTACAAGTAGAGTCTAGATGCACAACAAGGTTCAAATGTGCACAAATGCACAACTATGTGTTTTAGACAAAGCTAAAGTTGAGATGAAATTTGTTTGAGAGTTGATGTCTATCAACCATCACTAAGACTTGGAACTTGTTTCAAGGATTTAACATAATCTTTTTTGAGGTTGCAATTTGTGAACCAAAAGTAATGAAGGTTGGAAGACTTGTTAGTGGTCATAGTTGAAGTGTGCACACATTGTACATGAATGCATACACGTGTGCACACATATTGCACAACAATCACTTGTAGGATTTTAGAAAAAAAACTTTGTTTACAATTAGATTTATAATTGTATTGGATTGAATGAGTATGGTCATTAGAGTCATGCCAGATGGCTTGTTTAAACAACTCAACATGACATGGTGTCATATCATGTCCAAAACAACTGTGTGTAATGTTCATGTGGATGTACACGTAAAATAAAAATATGCACTCATTTAGGACACAATGTGTACTCATGTTATAGTCATTTAAAACCAAATTTATAATGTCATAAAAGGGAATTGAACCCTCATCTCCACGTACACAAACTAATTTTTTAACCATCCAACCAATATTTCAAATTGTTATATATTATGTCATTACATAAATATAAACATGTATATTTCAAATCTTATGCACTATTTAATTATGTAAGTTCCTAATGAAATTAATTTCACATTCAATTACATAATTATAATTTATTTTAATAAATATTTTAAATTCAATATTCAAATTTGATGTTTTAAAATTCTGATTTTAGTTATAAATTAAGTATAATTTATAAATTGCAACTCAATTTAATATTTAGTATTTAATATTTAAAAAATCAGAAAAAAATTCTAAAATTTTATTTGGTCCATAAATTTGGTGAATGTTTTAATAATTAAGTTAAATTAATTTTTTAAAAAAAGATTTTGGGCCATAGATTCAAATTTTAATTAAAATTAGGATTATGAATTAAATTTAATCAAAAATTTTAATTCCATAGTTCTATAAAAAGTATAAAATTAAAATTCTTGGATGTAAATAAATTACATCAATTTAAAATATTTAAATTTCATTGTAGATTTTTTAATAATAAACGTACACATAAATATCACATGATTTAATTGTAAAACTAAAATTTATTATCATTGATTAAAACCTTGTACATGTATGTATGCCATTTGTAAAAATAATGAACTAACATATTATATTTCTATAAATCCTTAAAAAATGATTCCACTTGAATTTCGTATACACACGTGTTTGCATGTAATGCATACATGACTAGTGACATTACAAAATGACCTATGAAAAACTTTATGAATGTATGTTATTAAATTTTATGATTATGATGCCAATTATTATCTACATTTTTTGATATAACTCATAATGTACAAAAATACAATTACAATTATGTTAATTTGATTACATATTTACACCATGTGGCAAAATTACACAAGTGAAATGATGGACATTATTTTTCTACATCATATTTTAAATAATATTACAATTTGTTTATTAGGTGACTATTGACACAATTGTAAAGTCCTTCATAGTTGGAACGTTGTACATAGTTGAACTTTGGAGCATTGACACAAGTTCAGATTTAAGAAAAATGGATGTGGGAGAGGAAAAGGAGCATCCATCACCCTTCAAAATTCATGCACACAACATAGTTATTAGTAACAAAAACAAGGACTTAGGAGTTATGGGTGTTGAGGTTTGTCGCAAAACATGTACAAGTAAATAGGTAGGAAAAAAATACTATGCATTAGGAGGTTTGAGTTATAACAAATACCTCAAGCTACAAATCAAAGCAACAAAGTTGCAACAAACAAGTAAATTCTCAACATGAGCAAGTTGAACAAAGCCAAATCAAACATATTTAAAAAATCTACGAATGTCCACTTCTAATGTTGCCTTGAGACAATGAGGCTTGAGATTTGAGCTGAGGTTCAAGCCTCATCCTACGTTGCACTATACACTCCTACAAAAGCAAGTTTAAAAAGAGGCAATAAACTACCAAAACAAGTTTGAAAGAAAACATTAAGGTTGTGAAATCAACAGCTATTAGGGTGTGAAGATCTAACAATCCATGTTTAAATTGGATGTGTCCTTTGCAAAATGAGGGATTTCCCTTGACAATGGGGAGACGATATGTGTCCTCATCGTGGCAACATTGAAAATTCCTTGATGATTTTCTTGCAATTTAGGGCAGATTTTTAAAATAAAAAGAGATTTTTTTGATTCTCTAGCCCATATCTGAGGTCAAAATAAATAAGAGAAAATATTTTAGAAATTATAATTATACATATAAAGTTTTAAAGACTTAGCTAAAACAAGCCAAAAACCTCATCATGATGGGGGAAATAGAGGTTTATTCCATGCCATTGGGAAGAGCCTTTGCTAGAATGAGCCAAAAGCTCATAATAGTTGAAAGTATGGCAGATGTATAATCCCTGGCAGTTGTTCCAGCCAAGGTCAGCTTGGACTGATAATCCCTGGACAACTCTCAAGCACGAATGATTGCTGAGAGTTGTCCAAAGCTCTTGACAATTGGAGGAGATAGCTTCAATAATTTTAAAAAAAAGATGATTTTACCAGTTGGGTTGTTCTCTCTTTTTCAAAGAAGGAAACTGTGGGTAAGGATTGAGTATATTGGGCCTTTGGATCAGAGAGGTTCTCAAAAATCAAAAGAATTACTAAACCAACCTACCCTGAATTTTGTAGTCCTCCATGAGAAATCGGAGGATGCTTCCAAAGGCTTTCAAAACCTTAAAAAACCCAAGGTTTGTAGTTAGTTAGACAATCACCCAATTCAGAATTCGCAACTTCTGACATTTCAAGCAAAGAAAGGTGGTGGTGGTGGTGGTGTTGTTGATGGTATGAATCTAGGGATGCCATCATCTTGATAGTTGTTACTTCATGGCTGATTGATTGCTGATCAGCCATGTTTATCCATCCATCAAGAAACACAAAAAAAAAATTCATTTGGGATGTGATTGTCTTCCCAACGAAAATATCGGAAAAGCTGTCTTCTTCATTGAATGGGTTTTCTTTTGCATATCAGAAATGTTGTGGGTTGGTTTCAGCATAGTGGGTGGGGCAAACCAAAACCCTAAGCATCAGTTTTGAGTTCAGCACATGGCTCTGTGGACTGCCAGATGCTGAGAGAATCTGGCATGTGCCATTGGGTGAGCACTAAACAACTGCAACAACTTAAAAAATAATTCCAGTGATGATGATTCATCAAAGTTAGTTTATGAGTGCAATTTTAGGTTCCAAAGTTTCATTATGGGTAGTCATTTTGGATGGCAATTCTGTCTTGACAATTCCATGTCAATACATTTTCATGTTCGTCTTTTCATATAATCACCTTTCAATTCGTCACATGCAATTGTTCAAATGCAAACTCATTCCGTGAGAGACTAAGGAAATGGATTTGGCCTTCTTATGTTTGCAAGGTTATGTTTGCAATAGTTGGGATTTTTATTACCTCCTTACTAATTAACGCTGTTACCCTTTACCTATATACTAAGCCATCAACATGTATCCATCTACTTACCAAATAGTTAAGTATCTACATACCTACCTACCTATTTGATACCACCAAATTGTCCTACCTACCCACCTACCGATTTAGCCGACCTAATTATTTGAAGGATAGATTACCAAGGTGCAACCTGACGTCAACTCAGTTAGCACATTCATGCAACAATTGAGTCATTATGTGCTTCCAATAGGTTGGGATTGTTTTCCCAAGGAATAGCAGCAATTTTGGAAATGAATTGGCTAAATTCACCCATTCGTTAATTTGACCAACTGGCAAAATGTGTAACCCGCTACCCACTCCACCAGATCTAGTATGCACAATTTGGAATCAAAAATTGAAAACATCAACAAGTTTATGATAAGATATGTGAAAAGCTTGAGCTGAAATTTCCCTCTAGAATTTCTATAAAAATTCACCTAAACATGAGGTTTTGAAAAAAAGCTAAACTACTCTACTTCCTGTTGCTCCACAAACTCAAGAAGAAAATTGCTCTTCGAAGGGTTTGCAACAACCACCACCACCTTGACAATGATACATGTGACAATCCTAAAATTCTTAATAGAGTGTGCCCTCCAAAGAACAATTTTCTAGAATTAATCCCCTTGCGCTCCTTCCCCATGCTATCTGAGAAATCCCCTATCTATCCAGAACCAAATATTGGATGCTAAGTAGTAGAGTACAGAATCAGCTTTACCCGGTCCTCAAGTCCAATTGACAAAAATTGCTAGCTTTTTCCAGCAAATTCCCAACTGGAACTCACTATCACCAATACCCACCCCCACTTGTGAAGCAGATCCTGTCACCCAGATCTCAGAAACAACTTGATTAGCCACTTGGCTAAGCATTCGGCTAATGGTTGTACTGTATCCAGGTTACTCGCTTAATCTCTGCACCCACTTTGCCATCTGTCTAGTTTTTGCAAATGGAATCATGTAACTTTTTTTGCATCCCTTTCTAGTCTGCCCAATTTGCTCTGTTGTTTGGTCACTTGATTGTGCATCCATCCAGCCAGAGAACTCTCATTTCATATACTAACTGAAATCATTGATGCAAAGTTGGTCCGAGAAGGTGGGGTCTTGATGGGTCTTTGAGAAACGAGAAGAAATTGGATGTCTTCTTTTTATCTCACAATTTTCTTCTAGCAGCATTTTGCAACACCAGTTGTAAGCAGAGTGTCCCAAAGGCACATCATTTGGCGTGGAGATTGATAATGTGCAGTCAAATAATCGCTCACACAACCAGCTTGGGAAAAGCGTGCACTATTCTCATATTGCACATGCTTTTCTCGACCATATTGACCAACCCATAACCCAACACTCACGTCCTCCATTTTAAATAACTGCAGAAAAAAAAAAGCTTCTCCAAAATTAGAAAAACCCATAGTTGCTGCAATAATATTATAAGAAAAGTTCCAAGTTCTTGCAATTATCCATTCCTAACTATCATAATAATATGTTACTTACTTTGAAAAATATCATCCCATGGGGTAGGCAAAATCAATTCCTAACAGCACCAACCTTGGACAAAGAAACCCTAATCTCTTGTGTATAAACACTAAGGCAATTTAGGGGAGAGGGGGTGGGCAAAATCAGCAGCTTAGAAATGAAAATAACATTTCGACCGACCATATTAGGCAGAGGAAGCTTACGCGCAAAGTGCTGGCCTTGCTTTGTGAAACTATATATTGGGCAATATCTTTGGAAAGTATATATCCAGGCCCATTTGCATATGTTGGGTATATCCGCTCTGGCCATTCCTAGAAGAAATTCCCACACCCAAAACAGAAACCATGCACCAAATTGAGCAATGAATCACCATCTCTCATCACCACAAAAATCCAACCAGTGCACAGGACAGAAATCTAAATGTCCAAACCTTAACTCAGAAAATTGTCCAAACCCACAAGAGATCCTCAGAAAGAACATATTTTGTTGGTACATGTTTTTTCCAAGGACCTCAATTCAATTTGATGTCTGGCACAAAAAGAGTTCATTTACTATTATAAATAATAATAAAGAGGAAAAGAATTAATGGGGAAAAACACTCTGTTATAATATAAGGGGGCTGGGAAAAACAAAAAAGAAGACAGAATTTTAAAAATTAAGTGTACCTCAAAAGTGACTGCCCACTTTCCAGTTCGAAGTGGTCTATGAAACTCATTCATGCTGCCCATGTAAAGCCCTTGCCCTACTGAAGTGGCCTTGATTTCAGTGAGCACCTTATCTACTCTCACAAATGTGTCATCATCTGTCTTCATTATGTATTTTGCTGTCACATTATGTATCTGGAAAACAAAAAGCACACTCAAATTGTTCAGAGACCGATTACACAGCTCATGACAAAAAGGGCTGAAGTATCCATCTATCCAATAACCCATTCATCGTTCCAATAGCCCCATCCATCTTTCTAACAGCCCATCCATCTTTCCAAAAGCCCATCCTGTAACATGAAGGACCATACCTGCTGATTCCACAGGCTTTTCAGGTGTCTTAAATGGCAGAATCAGCAGTGACAGCTGATTCAGTCATTTCCTAGCTATGTCAATGCCAATTCTCTCATTTCCTACCTACCTATGCTTAGTTTACAAACAACAACCCATGGTCCTTCACACCAGGGATAATTCCCAAAAGGCACAATCTGTTTCTCGGGTGTCTTAAATGGCAGAATCTGCAGTGGTGGCTGATTCTGTTATTTCCTAGCTACACCACTGCCAATTCTCTCATTTCCTACCTACCTTTGCTAGTTTACAACCTACCCATGGTCCTTTGCATTAAAGAATATGTCCATGGGGCATGTTCTGTTTTTCAGGTGTCTTAAATAGCAGAATCAGAAGTGGTGGCTGATTCAATTCAGTCATTTCCAAGCTATGCCACTGCTTCTCTCATTTCTTACCTGCCTATGCTAGTTTACAACCTACCCATGGTCATTAATGCAAGGGGATGAGCCCATAGGGCACAAGTTATTCAACTGTCTCACATGGCAGAATCAGCAGTGGCAGCTGATTCAGGCATGTTCTAGCTATACCATTGCTGATTCTTACCTACCCAAGCTAGTTCCCAGCCTACCCATGCTCCTTTTATGCCAGGGAACACATCCGTAGGACACATTCTGGCACCTAGTTTGTCCCTAGGGCTCGGCTGACCAGCCTCGCTCAAGTGACTCACTTGGAGCAGAATGTGCACAAGTGCACCCTGTGTATGAGTGTGTTCTTTAGTCCAAGACAGCTGATGTAAATAGATTATGGAAATTTCTTAAGAAGCACAAGATACAACAAGAAAAATCCAACATTTCTTCTCTAGCACATGGTTTCAAGTATTCAGTGTCTTCCAAATATCATCTGTGAAACTCATCAAAATATTTTGAAGACAGGGTTGACCACTGAGAATCTGTACATTCCTGAAACCTGGAAATTGTGTTTTGGGGGAGGGGGGAGGGTTGGGAGTAACATACCCCAAATTCACATATCGCTACTGTTTTGAGTACCACAATATCATAGCGATCAATGAAGGGTAAAATAATCATGTCGCCATAGAAATTCGCTTCTTTTCTCACTTGCAAATTTATGTTCTTGTCAGCATGCTGCAAAATATTCACACCCAAACATTAAAAAAGCCCCCTTTTGGGTTACACAACCTGAGAAATTTCCCAACAGAGAATTTCAAAATACAACAAGCAAGAAGAAGAAAAACTCAGATGAAGGAGAAAAACTCTCTCTTACCAAGGCCACAAAAAATCGAGCCACAACTTTAGATGACTGAATCAAGTGCGACTGAAACCATGTTTTGCGCACTGCCATACGCTCAGAAAAATGGTTACTACTTGACATTACACCCACAAATAGATCAATCTCCTCTGTTGGATACCAAGGTGCCTTCCATGTCCGGCCTTGTTCAAGAACAAGCTCGGGTACATAACTTGGATGCATTGGTGGTAATGCATTGATGGTCACTGAATGCACATCCACGTCTCCATATAGTGAGAAGCCAGTGACTTCCTCCACAACAAAACCCTGAAATTTCAACTACCTAGTTAGTTGTAAGAAATTATTAAAATCCCAGAAATATACATTGAAAATTTAAGCAAGAAAGTATTTAATTCCAGAACATTCATAGAAAAATCAAGCATGAGATTATTTAATTCCAAATATATACAGGAAAAATCCAAGTGCCATAAGACATGCACCATCTGTCTTGAAATAATTGAGTTTAAGAATAAAACTGCTACATGCAAAAGATTGAGCATTCTGGTGAACAAACTCAAGAGGAGAATAGTGATTCTCGTATTACAGAACCACTGAACTAGCAAAAGTTATATCACATCACAATTGGATGAATACTTACTGCGTAAGGGAAAGAGCTAATATGGCGTCCATCAACAGACAAGTGGAAGCCATCTGCTCCTGCTCGCAGATTTAGGATGAAAAGATGGCCTTCAGAAAATGGGAACCTCCACTCCAAAGTCCCCTTTTCAGACCTACCCATAAATGAACTAAGCCACCACGATCGCTCTGACTCACCAGGTTTCTCATCATCTTCTTCGAGCCATGCCTCACACTTGAGTTGACCATCAACTGGTTACCAGCAGATACAAATGAAACATAAATAAGTTAAAAAAATGGGCTTGAACTTATCTATTGCTGGGAAAGTTTAGGTTTATTTATTTATTCATTCATTTATTCCTCCAGATGCTGATTTTTGGGGACTATTGAATGCTGAACATCAGAGGGCAGCATGAGTTCAATTCTCAGGATTTTGGCCTGCAACAATGTGGATTTTGATTCTTTTCCAACTGCCCATTTTGGGGATTATAGAATGCTGGACATCAGTGGGCAAGGTACCAGAGTTATGGTAGCCCTTGAACTACCCAAAAACAGGATTGAAACTGAGGTTACTATGTTGATGTTACTAGTAGAGTATTTAATAAACCAGATGTAATAGGGGGCACATACCAGTTTCCTCATCCTGTGCAGCTGCCCACCCTTCACATCGTTGGCCTGAACCCCATTTGCCTTGATAACATGTATTATGTTCTATAACTGGTTTCAAGCTCCAGTCACCACGAAGGCGAGGATTGAGATGCAAAATTCGGGGAGCATCCTCGCCATCTTCCTCTTTAACCCCATGTAATTCCAATCCAAATTGGGAGACCATCACATACTGGGACTCACCATCACCAACACGAGCAATTGGGGGCTTATACTCACTGTGCGCATATCGAGGAGTTCCTATTAGAACGATGGATGACCCAAAAACAAGTCCACATGGAAGTGAAATACCTCGATGTGCATCTTCCAGTTGCTTTCCATTCATTGATATTGAATATGGACAAGAGGTGGTGATTATACTCCCATATGCCTTAACACTCTCATCTCCTTTGCTTTCTAGCACCTCTTCCAGTTCCTGCCATGCACTAGCGCCAGCACGCCATGCTTGATCAACCACCATTTGAAGTGGCAATGCATCACTCTGTTGTTGGAGTGCCACCTTCTCATCCTCCATTTTGTGGGAGGACTGTAACCCTAATTTTGGGCCCTTTTTCTCCCACGCCTGTGCTAGAGAAGCTGAGTCGTGTCCTCCTCCTCTATTATGTGAGGTTTTATAGTCATTATCCACCTGCAAAAAAATTCAACTCATTCACAAAATCAGTCTGATTGTGCTAGCTTACAACCAACCCTGGATTGAACTTTTATGCTATGGAACACACCCCCCCTCAGGGGAGGGAACATATTCTGCCTCAGATTGTCCAGAAATCAGTCTGATTATGCTAGTTTACAACCTATCCATGGACTTTATGCTTGGGAATGCAGCCACTGGGAGGGGGGTTGCCATGTTCTGCATCAGTTTGTCCCTAGGATGAATTCTACTGGTTCTTTACACTGGGTAAGAACCTTGAACGGCACCATTCTGGGAATTCAGGTCCAGCACTCAGCTCCCACTTCACACAGGGCCCCCAAATGTTCCAGAATGCCCCATTCTCAGTCCTTACCCTACACATAAGGGACAGCAATTTTTTTGGGTCTTGAAAATCAATCGTGAACCCTTGAAAACCAAAACCCTAAACCTATTTCCTATTGCCAATCACAAACCCTAATGCTCATGACCCTTAGTGCTCTGAAAGAGACACAGATACACACCGACAGACAATTCCTGAACCTCTTTGCAATTTGTCCCATTGAAATTGATGATGAAAAATTGGACGCATGAGTAAGCTGATCTATTTTTACAATGGATAGATTTGTGTGTTGGATCTAATTTGCAGCTGTTATGAAAAATTGTGTCTTTGAAACATAACAAAAGATGAATGAAAGGAAGAGAGAAAGAACGAATGGTGGAAGAGTTCTAATATTTTGAAGATGCAGCAATTCAAAGAAAAGTATGAGAAAAAAAGAATGTGCAAAACTCACCGGCTAAGAATGCCCATGGAGATGCAGAAAGCTTTCTTCCAAAGATGCAAATTGAATATGAGAAATGCACAAGCAAACTCACTGACCTGTGAAACAGTTTTGTGTTTAGATGGTGCTGATCCAGGAAGAAGATGATCATCACCATCAGAAGAAGATTGTCCAGGTTTTTCATTCCATTCATTTGCAATGAGCTTGCGTTGTTGTTGTTGTTGTTGATGGGGTTCTGTGTTTTGAAACTGCTCCTGATCATGATGATGGTATCTGGATCGACCCAATCCAGCAATGAGTCCCTCTTCAATGGCATCCAAAGGTGCATTGATCTGGGGCAGAATGCTGGGTCCTATGAACTGTGGCACTTGGACTGTTATAAACACTATGCAAAGTGTGATTAACACCAGCAGCGTTTGTGTACCCCGTGCTCTTCCCAAGCACCACAACCAATCTGCAGCTGGTTTCCCGGCTGAAGCTCTTTTCATCTTCTCCTCCACCAAAACAGCAGCAGCAGCAGCAGCAAAAGAAGCTTCACAATCTTCAAACCCTTTGTTTTCTCCCCACCCACCCACCCACCGACCACAGACCCTAAACCACCACCACTAGCTCCTGTAGTACCAGACTCTCACACCAGCTGCAGCTGCTTCCCTGCAAGCTCTGTATGGACTAGAAGCTGCAGTTTCTGATGCTAGAAAGGTTTTGCTCCATGTCTAGATCCCCGGAACAGCAGCTTTGAATCAGACCCAGAGAGCTGCTCAGTTTTGGATGTTTTCCTAGAGCTTCTTCCCTTCTAAACCACCTTTCAACCCAAAAGCTGAGCTATGAAGCTGCTGTCTCCCGGGGGCGGCGATTCCGGCGACTTGCTGGATGGATCTCCCTGTGCAAGCTGAAGAATCGAAGCTCAAACGTCCGACCTTGCAGCACGTGATGACCTTGCTTCCCTCCCAGCGACACCCAAAACAGCATGGAGGAGCAGCAGGTACTGCTGCTACTACTGCTGTTGCGACAGTAGTAGTTGCCAGAGATTCTTAACCTAGGGAGACAACAAAATCCTCCCAAGAATCCACAACCCAAAAGGAATTCAAGCTTCACTCCATCACATTACACTGCCAGAAAATTCACTGAACAAAGCTTGCGATTGCACTATTCTTGTTCTCGTTCTCGTTCTCCTCTGTCTCTGAATGTATGTATGGATGTATGTATGTCTCTGTGTGTCTTTGTCTCTGAGTGTCTGTGTCCGCAGCAGCAGCAGCAGCAGCTACCCACGCAGTTCTTCCGGAGTTGCAAGTGTATCCGCATCCAACAAAAACAAAACAGCAATGGGTGGAACTAACTAGTAGCAACTAAGAGAAAACGAGAGATCACAGAACAACAGCAACAAGAAGAAGGAAGAAGAAGGAGAAGAAGAGGAACAACAACAAAACTCTTGTACAAAAGCATCCATGTCGAGGAAGAAAGAAAGAAAGGAAACTGCAACAACAACAACAACAACATCAGCAGCAACAACCCCACCAAAAAAACACCAAAGAAAAAACACCCAAAAAAAAAAAAAAACCCAAAAAAAAAAAAAACAAA